>ERZ842401.4332-NODE-4332-length-16627-cov-5.688390_pt1 | contig 16627 bp, 2 predicted proteins | sample MGYA00521270_ERZ842401 | MGnify/ENA primary metagenome ERZ842401 (study PRJEB31892, sample SAMEA3878208) | bioreactor metagenome | biome: Moose rumen | place: Sweden | collected 2011-10 | study: EMG produced TPA metagenomics assembly of the PRJEB12797 data set...
CCAATCCCCAATCCCCAATCCCCATATTTATATTAAATATAATTAAATAATATTGAATATATTAATATAAAATAAAATATCCAATAAATAATTAAATATTATAAAAATGTCAGAAAAAAAATTAGGAAGAATTAAAGTTTTTATTAAAAATGACCCAAAAAAAGAAATAGTTGCATATTTAAAAGATTTATCAATAGATGAAACTCTTGACAAAATAAGAGAACAATTAAAAAAGAAGAATAAGATGAAAGAAGACTATGTTTTTGTCGATAAAGAAAATAATGATAATATATCTAAAAATTTAGAAGATGATGCTACTATAGAAGATATTCTTATAAATGAAAATGGCATTTTAAAAATATTTATATCCCCAGACAATGAAAACTCAAAAGAGCAAGACATAGAACAAAAAAATGATATTATTTCGAATGACACGCCAAACCTTGAACAAAAAGAATCAAACGAAGAAATAAAAAATAAAATTAATAATAAAAATGATTGTGTAACACCGAATCAAGAAGAAAATATTAATATTCAAATAAATAATAAAAATTTAAAAAATGAAGAGACAAATATATTAATAAATAATAATGATATTCAAAATAATTCTAATAATAATGAAAACAATTCACTTGATAAAGAAAATAATAATATAATGATAAATATTACTCAAAATCAAATATGTGATACACAAAACTTAGAAAAAAATATTGAAAATAAAATTTCAAAAGAACTAGAAGAAGTAAATAATAATCCTCAAAATTATGAAAAAGAAAAACCAAAAATAGAAGATAATATTAAAACCCATGAAGAAAATCATATAATAAAAAATGAAGAAAAATCAGAACAAATACAAAATTCGAATAAAGAACAAATTACTTCAGAAATTAAAAATAATTTTGATATTACAAAAAAATCAGAAAAAGAAGAATTAATTTCCAAAACAAACGAAATCCCTACCTCACAAGGAAATCAAGAAAATATTATAGAAAATTCTGGAGTTTATAAAAAAAATAAAGAAATAAATAACGAAGGAGAAATGCTTAATGAAAAAATTGAAAGAAATGATTCAATTAAAGAAAATGATAAACAAAATGATAATAATAATAAACAAAATTTAAATAAATTTAAGAATATAGATAATAATTTAGATGAAAAAAAAGAACAAAATAATATAATTATTAGCAACAAAGAAAATAATATAATACTAAATGATGGCAAATATTATTTAAATGATACACAAAATAAAATAATTAAAAATATTTCAAACGTAAATAATAAAGAAATTAATATTAATACTCAAAACATTAATGATTATAATAACAATCAAATAATAGAAAAATCAAATGAAAATTCAAAAAAATTTAATGAAAACAAAAAAATAAATTTATTTAGTTTTAGTGATTCAAAAGTAACTAATCTTAATAAAAGAGGAGTTACTGATAATCAAAATTCTGAAAATAAAATAGAAATGAAAGAATTAATTTTAATAAATAAAGAAGGGAAATTTGGATCAAAAGAAGGTGATGTTTCTCTAAATAATAAGAATAAAATTGATCAGCTAATTAATGTTGTAACTCAAAAAAATAAAGAATTATTTTTTAATGCTATTATTAATGCGGAATATTTGGACAATATGAGATTTATATTTAAAAACAATAATAATATAATTCAAACTACTCCAAAAGTAGTAATTTATAATTTTGAACAATCAATTCAAAGTTCATTTATGTTTAATTGGAGTCTATCCACTATAAATAGAAATTTACATTTATTTAAAGTAGAAATACCTGCTGAATATCAAGATATACAAATAGATATACAAATAAAAATTAACGAGCAGGTAAAATCCCATTTAATAAAAATAGGAAATTTAAAAAATATTATTAATTTAAAATTAAAGCCTTTAAATCGCGAAAAAGATTTAAAAGATATCTTTTTTGATTTGAAATCGGAAAAAGAGTTTGATACTTTTGTTATTCAATTAGTCAAATTTTTTAAAGAACAAAATAATGATTGGAAAAAAAAATTTATTCAGACTTTCATGAAAGAGCAAAGACTCATAATGAATAAAAAATTTAAATATATATTTTCTTTGATTGAAATATATGATAATAATTTTCTTGAAATAAATTTTTCTCCTGTTTTTGATAATATAGATAAATTTATTTGCGAAAATCCTTTTATAATTGACCAATATATGAAAGAAAAAGTTTTTAAGTTATATAATGATATAAAAGAGTTTCAAAATAAAGAAGAAATAAATATAAATATTTGGCCATTTTTAATTTTATTATTAATGAAAATAAATGAATCTGAAAAAATTGTTGGTATTTTAACATTAATAGAAGGATTAAAGAACAAAAATGAAATTATTAAACTATTATTTACTCGAATAAAACTTTCCATAAGATTAATACCTGAAATTGAAAATTATTTTATTTATATTATAAAATATCTACCAAGTGAAATAAAATATATAAGTGAACAAATAAATTCTTATGAAAAATATCTTAATTTAATTATAGCTAATATAAATTATATAAAAAATCAAATTTTTCTTATTTTTCCCCAAAAAATGAAAAAAAATATAAAAGAAGAAGAAAAATTATTACATAAAATAATAATTATAATTAAAGAATGTGAAAATAGTTGTAAATTTGATTGCCAATTTTTTAGGATTAAATTTGCTCCTAATTATTTGAAAATTTTAACTTCAGATGAAAAGAAAATATTAAAGGATTTTTTAATTAAAAATAGTTTAGGAAATGATAGCTATTCAAAAGATACAATTAAAGAATTAGAATTTGATTATTTAAAATATTGCAATGATAATATTGTATTAATAGAAGCATTACAAAAATATAAGCTTTCAAAAGAATTATTAGAGCTTTGTGCTAAAAATATAAGTTTAGAATCTTTAACAGAGTCTCAAATAAAAATTTTATCTGAAATATTTAATAAAGCCTTTAATAATAAAATGGCAAGCAAATCAAAAATATATAATGATTTTATTAATAAAATAAAAAAACTAAAAGATTTTAATAAAATTAATTCTATTTTTGGATTAACTATTTTAGAAAAGGATAATGCTGATTTTATAATAGGCAGATTTTGGTCTTTATATATTATGGAAGCAAAAAAATATGACATAGAAAAAACACAAGTATTTTATTATATGTTTTTCTTAATAAAAAAAAGTAACGAAGCAAAATCTTTAGATTTTATAAAAGAAATAAATAAAATGAATAATAATGAATTTGTATTAAATATATATGAAAAAATTTTGAATAAGAAAAATGAATTAAACGCGAATCAAAAAAAAATGATATCTAATTTTTATATAAATCAACCGTTAAAAACTGAATTAAAATTAGAAAATACTTATTCTTTTTTATTAGAATATTTTGATGATAATATAATAGAAATTGATTTTTTATAAAACTTCAAAAGATATTATTTGCATTTTCAAAATTTTTAATTTTTTGAATAAAAAAAAAGAATTTGAAAAAAATAATTTTTATAAGAATTCTTTCAAAAATTTTAATGAATTTATAAATTCTATAAAAGATAATGGATTAAATCTAATTCAATTAAAAACTTTATTAGAATTAATAAAAACACCTGAATTTAATGAAAAAATTGATAGCTTTAATTATAATGAAAAAAATAAAACTAGTCTCTTCAAAGAAATAGAATCAAAATTTAAATTAATTATAGACAAAAAATCAAAATTGGAAAAATGCAAAAAATATTTGGATGTTTTTCCTTCTTCTGAAGATACTAAATTAAAAAATAATATTAACTTAATTTTAAAAGAATTAGATAAACCTTTAAAGAAATTCATTAAAACTATAAATGAATCTAATTTTTCAGATAAAATAGACAAATTATATGAAAGGGCATTGAAATTTGATAAAATAAAACTTTTAAGAACTAGTTCAATATTCATTAATGAATTAGAAAATAGAGTCGATAAAGAAAAAGAGAAGATGAATTATTTAGAAGATAAAATAAATGATATGAAAAATATTTTATCGCCTTTAACAATAACAAAAATAGATATTAATATTTTTAATGAATTTTTATCATTGTTTGAAAATGAAAATAAATTATTTGAAGAAATTGATAATTTAAAAAATTATTTTAACATAGAAAGCGATACTTCAATAATTGAAAGGTTCCTTAAATATAAATTAAAATATTTCAAACTGGATAAAACAATATCTTGCTTTATCGAAATTATTACCCAATTTAATTTTTCTCAATCAGATTTTTTCTTTAAAATAAAACAATTAAAAAGTGATATTCTTTTATTGGAAAATACTGGAAATATTTTTGAAGAAAATCAGTTAGATGAAAAATTATCAAAAATTGATGAATATATATCAAAATATGAATCTATAGATGATGATTTAGAATTAAAAGTATTACCAATGGATATAATATCATTTACTATAAATAAATTTCAAGAAAATCTTTTGCTATCATTTTTATCAGATATAACAATAAATGATTTAAGAGATATTACTAATTCTTTAACAGGAAGTACTTTAGATATAAATGATATAAATAATTATTTATTCATTAAATCTATAATAAACACTTTAATGGAAAAGTCAGGAGTTCAAAATGAAAATGAAGAAGAAATAGATAATAATAATAAAAATAAGCAAACTGTTTCAACTCCTAATCCAACTCAACAATGTAAAGATATAGATTTCTTTAAAATGCTTTTGCCAGTAATTAACGAGAAATTAGAAGGAAAAACTATTGAAGAATTTAAAGATATTATAAAACAATGTAGCCAAAATAAACCAAAACTTATATTATTATTTGAAAATAAAAAAGGATTTGAATCAAAGAAGGAAGATATAAGAAGTATAATTAAAGAATCTACTTTTGAAATATATGATGATATAGATAATTATAAAAAAAATATATATTCTTTTGATTCAAGATATAATTGTAGATGCATATATAAAAAAAATACAAAATGTAGTTATTTAAAAGACTTAATTATTTTTCAACAATTGGCTTCGCTTAGTCAAAATAAAGAAAAAGAGGCAGAAAATAAAATATTAGATATATTCATAGATTTAATTGAAAATATTAAAGAAATTCTTTCTATAATAGATAAAATAGTTTGTAAGGGATTTCCTAATGAATTTGTTTATATTATTGAACTTAATGATGGAATAGCTAAATGCAAAAATATAAATATAGAATTAGCAAAAGATAAAGATATATTAGAAGAAAAATCATTTTTAAAAAAGTTATTAACAGAAATTAATAAATCTCAAAAAAAAGCATATAAACAAAGAAAGTTTTTAAAATTTTTTTATGGTCAGCAATTGACAATTTTTAATGATTATTTAAATCAAAAAAAAGGAAAACCTATAAATAAAAATGAAGTATCAAATTTAGTATATTATATTTTAGGTAGTAAATGCCAAAAATTCCCTGAAAATTTTATTTATAAGACATCATTATCATCTAAAATTAAACCTAATAATAAATCAGATAATGCTAATCCAAATTTATTAAATACTATTTTTGATAATATAAATAAATTAAAAATGAATTTAGATATATCTACCAAACCTCCTGAAGAAACTGATTTTGAAAATAAAGCATTATCAAATGAAATTAAAAAAGAAGAAAAAAAAATAAAAAAAATTTCAATTAATTATCAAAAAAAATTAAATTTTTCATATCCATTAATGAAAAAAGGAACAGAAGAAGAATTACAAATGATAATGAATGATATGTATGAAAACTTAGAGAGATATTTAAATGATATTATGAAAATAAATGATATTACTGAATCAAATATATTTGAAAATTCAAAAATAAAAAATAATGAATATAGTGATAAAAAAGGATTTTATATATTTAATGTTGGGCAAAATATATATAAATATATTTTAAAATTTTATCATTGTTTAGTAGGAAATTCACCTCCAAGATATACTTTAATGTTATGTAATGAAGAAACAACTTTAGAAGAGTTTTTATCTTTTTTATATTTATCAATATTTTGTCCATATCATTCGCTTTTTATTATTGCAAAGCCAGATAGATTAAATTTAGATATTATTTATGAAGTTGAAAATATTATAGAAAAAATGTATGAAGATGAAAAAAATATAAAATCATTTATTTTATTTTTATTTAATGATATAGGTAAATCTGAAATAGGAAAAGAATTATTGAAAATATGTAAATCTGCTGACGAGCCTTCAAAAGATTTGAGAAAAGCTAGACATAAAATGTTTGAAATACAAACCTCTTCAAAAGTTGAAAATAAAGATTATTATAGACATATTGAAGTTATTACTTCGAAATCAGCAGGATATGGAAAATCATATTATATTGAAAAAAAATGTAAAGAAAGAGGATTAAATTATATACAATTTCCAATAGGAGGAGAAATGAAGAGACAAACTATAATGAGAAGATTAAAAGAATTAAAATTGGAAAAAAATGGTGAAAAATATGGTTTACATTTGGATATTTCTGATACAAAGCAAATCGAATTATTTGAGGATTTTCTTTTTTCTTTTTTAATACAAAAATTTTATTCAAATAATGAAAATATTTTTTGCTATGAAGATAATGTTAAAATTTTTGTCGAGATTCAAAATGGCTTTTTAAACTTAATTGAAAAATTTTCTTTATTTAAAGAATTTAATATTTATAATATAGATAAATTACCTGATTTGGAATTACAGGAAAAAGAAAATTCATTTCAAGATTTCAAAGACATGAAAAAAGATAATTTAAATTGCAATTATTTATATAAATCAGACATTCAACTTGTGTGTAATTATCTCAAGAATTTAAAAAATATTTCCAAAAACAACATATATTTTTATAATTTAATTGAAAAATCACATGAAAGTATAGGAGAAAATTATTACATAGATGCAAAATTTATAAATCAAGAAGAATGTCGTAAATTATTAGATGTTTACTTCAAAAAAAATAATAAGAGTTATCATCAAATAAATATTTATATTAAAGTTTTAGCTGATCAACTAAGAAGATTTTCTATCAATTATTATTTAACTGTAGAAAATCTTTATTTTAATTACCTTTCAGGAGATGTAAGATTCGATATAATACAAGCATTTTTAGAGCTGACTAATTATTTTACAATAGGTGCATTTGATAATATTCTTTCAGAACAAAGTTTATCTGTTAATGAGGAAAATGATAATACTTTTGATGAAGAAAAAGAAATAATAAATGCTGCTAATAAATTATCTTTAGAAAATCCTAATATTAATTTTAGCCAGCTTAATGATAAAGGTTTTATTTTTATTAATAATGATGGTCAAAGTTTGACTATTATTACATGTGCACCTAAGGATTCTGATATTTATAATAAATTAGATAAATTATTTAATTCAAGTGCAAAATTTGGAAAAGATAAAGAAAATCATTTGAATATTCCTGATTTTACTAAAATGGAAAAAAACGAAGAATTTTTAGAAATTATCAAAAACATAGTCGATAGTAAAGATGATATTCAAATCATAAAAAATAAATTAGGTTCTTATGTTTTCAACGAAGATAACTTATTTAAAATGGTGCAAATATTACTTAGATTAAGGGCTGGCATTCCTGTTTTAATAATGGGAGAAACAGGATGTGGAAAAACTAGTTTAATTAATGCAATTGCTCAAATTAATAATTATAAAATGCTCACTTTTAATTGTCATGCCGGTGTTACTGATAATGAAATAGTTCAATATATGAACAGAAATAATTTATTAGAAAAAAAAATAGAATTCGATGAATTTGAAGATGATATTGATAAATTGTATAATAATAATGAAGAAGAAGATTCAGCTTCATTATCTATATCTAATATGTCTATTAAAAATAATGCAATTAATGAAAATGAAAAAAGTGAAAATGATAAAAATAACGAAAAGCCAGATGAAGGAATAAAATTAGTATTTTTTGATGAATTTAACACTTGTAATTGTTTAGGACTATTAACAGAAATTATGTGTACAAAAAAATGTCAAGGTATTAATGTTAAAAAAAATGTTTTATTTGCAGGAGCATGTAATCCTTATAGAAAAAAGAGGAGAAAAAAAGGAGAAAATCAAGAGAATGAAACCACAGCCTTAATTAAAGAAGGATCTCCATTATCAAAACAGAATTTAGTATATACTGTAAATCCATTGACTTATACTCAATTATATTATATATTTAATTTCGGAAGTTTAACTACTGAAAATGAAAAAAAATATATTACTGGAATAGTAGAAGCTGAAATTGATGCTTATATCAATGATAAAAGTAAATTGCAAGAAATTAAAAATCTTATGATTACTTCATTTATATCAGCACAATCATTTATAAAAGAAATAAATGGAAAAGAATCAGTAAGTATGAGAGAAACAAGGAAATTTATGACCATATATAAGTTTTTAATAACTGACTTTGAAAGGAAGAAAAACCTTAGTGTTATATATTCTGAAAAATCAGAAAAGGAAAAAGCTGAATTAAATGAAGATATTTATAATTTTTATTTGGATAAAAATGAATTACTTGGGCAAAGATATTGTATAGCAGTGGCAATTTATGTATGCTTTTATATAAGACTTTCACAAGAAATTAAAAAATTGGAATTCTCCAGAATAATGAACGAAATATTTTCAATTGACTTTTTATATTATCCAAAATTATTACAAAAAGAATTAATATCAAAAGTTAAATTAGAAAAAGGGATAGCTCCTAATGAATCACTCAAATTAAATTTATTTATATGCTTTATTGGAATTTTAACAAGAATACCAGTATTTTTAGTAGGACCTCCAGGATGTTCTAAAACTTTATGTTTTAATTTACTCAAGAAAGAAATGAAAGGAAGTCTTTCTAAATCAAAATTTTGGAAAGATTATCCTCAATTAATAGTTAAACCATATCAAGGCTCAATAACCAGTACTTCAAAAGGTATAATTGATACTTTTAAAGATGGAGAAAAAAAATTGAAAGATTTAGAAAGAAATAAACATCAAAAAAAAAATATTAAAAATAAAGAAAAAACAGAAAAAACGGAACTAAATAATGAATTAATCTTTAAACAAAATTTACAAAATAATAATAAAGGAATTATTGTATGTATTTATATTGATGAAATTGGCCTTTGCGAGCTTTCCCCTTCAAATCCATTAAAAGCACTTCATACTTATTTGGAACTAGATTATAAAAATCAAAATTTAGAAAAAAAATTGGCTTTTGTAGGTATAAGTAATTGGAAATTAGATGCTGCCAAAATGAATAGAGGAATATATTTAAATGTAATAAATCCAATTTCAAATAAAAAACAAATGGAAGAAACAGCCTTCCAAATAACAAATATTTATGAAAGTTCTTTTTCATTAAAATATAAAGATTTATTAGAAAAATTAACTTTAGTAATATATAAACATCATATAGAATTAAGAGAAGAAAAAGATAATCAAGCTTTTTTCCATGGAACAAGGGATTTTTATAATTTAATAAAAACAGTAACAAAAAGAATATTGGAAAAATCTTCAGAAATTCCTAAAGAAGATAAAATGGAATTGAAAGCAGCATTATTTGCTATAGAATGTAATTATAATGGTCTTTATAGGAATGGAATTAATTCATCAGATAAAATAAAAAATGAATTTAAAGAAAAATATCCAGAAGCAAAAGATATTCCAGATTTTGGTATAGTAGAATGTATAAAAAATAATTTATATAGTGAAGACAGTAGATATTTATTGCTTATTATGAAATCGAATTTAAGTCAATATTTAATTCTAAATATATTAAAATATATTAAAGAAGATAATAAAATTATTTATTATTTAGGAAGCCTTTTCGAAGATGATATCTATAATGAGGCTTATTCTGCTAAAACTATTAATAAAATTAAATTTTATTTAGAACATGACATCATTTTAATTTTAAAAAATTTATCAACAACTTATTCTTCTTTATATGATTTATTCAACCAAAGATTCACTTACATAAAAAATAAAAAATATGCTGAAATTTCCTTGGGTGAAGTGTCTGATTCTACTTATGTTAATGATGGTTTGAAAATTATTGTTTTAATTAAAGAGGAAATGGTGAAAGAGCAAGATCCTCCTTTTTTAAATAGATTTGAAAAATATTATGCTTCGTTTGATAATATTCTTGATATAAATGGAAAAAATATTGCTGAAAAAATATTTAAATATAAAAAATTATTATTTAGACAAAAAAAGAAATCAATTAAATATAATCTCGAAAATGAACTAATTAACTTTTATGAGGAAGAAATTAAATCATTAATATCTGAATATGTAATCAAATCAGCAAATAAAGAAAAGTTAAAAGAAGAAGAAATTTTCGATATAATTTTCGAAAAACTTTCAAGAACTTTTTCTCAGGAATTAATTGCTTATATAAATCTTTATAGAAAAGATAATTATAATGATGAAGTTAGTAAAATAAATAAATTTTATTCAAATTCTATTCATTCAAATTTAGAAACTTTTTTAAAAAAAGCAATTAAATCAATAAATGTTATTTATACTTTTACTCCAATAGTTAGATCAACTAAATTGAACTTTAAAGTTCAAAATGAAATTATTGGAGACATTAATAGTGAATATATAAATAATACCTTTATTAATATAATTAAAACAGAAAGACAATTAGAATTAGAAATTTCAGATTTTTATGACTCAAAAAAAAAATTAATGTTAATTCATTTTGAAGAAACAGATGCGGCAAATTTAGAATTTGTTTTAACTTTTTTAGAAAGATTTGAAAAAGAAAAAAATGCTGATAACCAAAAGAAAAAAATAATTATTATTTTAATTCATTTAACAAGGAAAAAAGTAGAGTATAATTTAGATATTTTTGTCCCAAATTTATCAAGTATAAAACAAACTTTTATCGATAATTTATTTGGAGATGATATTTCTATTTTTAATATAATTAATCAAAACTTAAAAGAATTATACTCAAATCAAAAATTAATAGATGTCCATGAATTGTTTAAAGAAGAGTTATTCGGGTGTTTCCAAAAAATTGATTATTCATTCCAAGGAGATGAGCAAAAGGATTATATCGATAATATTATTAATTATATTTTAAGTGATGAAAATCTTATAAAGAAAATTATCGAAAGAATTATAGATGAAATAGGAAAAAACCAAGAAACTAATGAAGAAGAAGATGAAATAATCAGTGATAGAGGAAAAAATAATTTTTTTAATAATATATTTGAGAAAAATTCATTTGAAAGTGATATGGATTTTATTTCTATTGTAATAAAAGAGTTAAAAGAATTATTTATTAAATATTTGAATAAATTTATTATAAATTCTGAAAAATTATCAATTTTATCTTCACTTTCAAAAGCATTGAAAGAAGATGCAAAGAATGTATGGATTACTCTTCTGAATAATTTCGATTTTTCTAAAGAAATAAATGATAATTTAAAATCAAATAAAATAAAAATATGGACAAAATTAAATTTACCTTCGATAAGCACGATAGAATATATAAAAAATATAATTGAAAGTGATAATGAGCAACTTATAGGAGCATATTTAGAAGAAGAAAAAGAAATAAGAGAATGCGATGAACCAGGTGATATTATTCAAACTGATGATGATGATGAAAATGAAGAAGGTGAAGAAGAGTTAGAAGAAAAAAAGAAATTATTAAACGAATTTTTTTCAAAGGATAATAATGATAAAAACGATACTAAATATCGAAAAGTAAAAGAGGATATTGAAAAATTTTTTTTACCTAAAAATAAAGTGGTTAATTACCTTTCAAAGAAAATTGAAAAAGATGATTTTATAAAAACATTTAAAGGAGACAATAAAGAAGAAATATTTGACTTATTTTTCAAAGATTATTTTACACAAATAATTGCTTCATTAATTCAGAGTGAGGATGAATTCTATTATGATATATTAATTTATTTAATTAATTTAAGATTTGGTGAAAAACCAAAAGAAAATATTTTAGAGTATTATTCTAAAGGTATTCTATGGATTCAAATTTATAAAGATGAATTCATATTTTTATTAAAAAATTTTCAATTATTAAAAAATATATTCTCAACTAGCACTTCAGGAGACTCGGATATTTTAAATGAAGTTAAGAAAAAAATAAATAATAAAGAAGTAGATTATATAGTTTCTTCTCATCATCCAAGACATAAAAAATTAATAGATAAACCATTTTTATTAATATTAGATTCATTATTCTTTAATTTAATAGAAAAAATAGAATCTCTTAATGGTACTAAAATATTGGAATTATTAAATGTTTTTTCTGAAATAGTTCAGAATGGAGAAATATATAATGCTAATTTATCTCTTAAATCAAAAGATTTCTATAGATTTAAAACACTGTTCATTTCAATTAAACTTTTCAAAGAAAAACAAGTTTATAAAAAAGAAGAAACTGACCTTTATATTAAATATATAAAAAATGAAAGAAAATTACTTTTAGAAAATAGAATAAATGAAGTTCCTGAAGAAATTAAAAAGCAAATTAAATTATTAATTGAAAAATTACCAGAATGCGAAGAAAAAACAAAAACAATTATGAAAATATTAATTTCAAAATATAAAGAAATAACTGATATAAAATGTAGAGAAATTTTATGTGATATTGTGTTAGGAGATAATAATTTAATTAAAATTTCAAACGAATTTATTATTCATATTTTAGATGGTTTTTCTTTTACTCCAGAATCTTTAGATTTTGAAAATTATAGTTCTGATAATCCTTTTTCTAACGAAGTAGAAAATAATAAAAATTATTCTTTATTGAAAAAAATTGAAGAAAAAGTTGACAACAAAATATTAACAGAAAATTTAAAATATATTTTTAAATTTAAAATTTTTCATTATTATGAAGAATTAAATAAGCAAATTGAAAAGGATGAAGAAAAAGTTAAGGTTGAAATTAATAATTATTTAGGAGACCAATCTTTTATATATTTCAAAAATGCATATCATTCTTTAGTTGAAATAAGAAAAGTAAAAAATAAAATTAAAAATAAAAATATAAAAAAATTATTTTGTATTGCTTTTTGCAATTTTTATCTAGAAAAATTTGTATATTATATATCTGAACAAAAAAATCTAGTTTCAGCATGTAGAAATGAAATAATAAAATTTTTCTTAGAAGGTGATACAGAAGTTAAAAAAACCTTTAAGCTATTTATTTTAAAAGAATTAAAAACAAAATATATTATTGAAAGAACAAAATTTTTAAATATTAATAAATGGGCAGAAGAATACCATTTAAACGAATTATTCAAAGGCTTAAAATTTTCTATAAAATCAGATAACAAATTGCAAGGAAGTTTAGAACATTTATTTTTTGGTGGATATGAATTAGAAGATTTAAATAATGAAAAAATAAATAGAAATCTTTCTTCTTTATTTGAAAATAGAAAGCTATCTATAGGCCAATTTTTATGTAATATTGATATTTTCATTAATGAAAATTTAAGTACATTAAAAACTGAAGAAGGAAAAGAAATTTGTAAAGATTCACAAATAATGAAAGATTTTAATAATTATGTTTATAATAGTTCTTTATATGCTCCGTCTACTAAAAAACTCATAAACTTATTTTTTAATGAAAAAGAATATAATAATAAATTATTTAAAATAGTGAATGAAACAAATTATTTTGAAATAATATTATATGCTTATAAATTTTCTATTTTATGCTCATTATCTGACCAAAATTCAATTTTTTTCAAAATGATAAATGAAAAAATTGTAGAAAATTTAAAGAATGCATTTATACCAGGTGCAGATTTATTTTGCGATTTATGGGTTGAATCCTATTTAAACATGGAAAAAAAAATAACTTCACAAAATCATGATAGTGGATATTCATGTGGTTATTATATATGTGATTGTGGGGAATATTATTTTCAACAATCTTGTGGCGTACCGACAGATATTACATATTGTGCCAATTGTCATAAAAAAATAGGAGGATTAAATCAAAGATTAATTAAAAGAGAAGAAGATAATGGAGTATATAAAATAATGAGAATATATCCCGATGAAAAGAATAAAACTTCTGTTGAAGCAAGAGATGATCTTAAAAGTATATATGGTAATAAATTTGAAAATGGATATCCTTATGAATTATTTATAGATTTTGAAAAAAGAATGAAAACAGAAATGAACAAAGATTATAAAGGAATTCTAGAGCAAAATTATTTATTATTTATCAAAGAGACAAAATCAATAAGAAATATAAAAAATCAAATTACTTATAGACTTCTTAGTTTTATTATCTATGCTAATATCTATTTCAGTTTTAAATGTGGATATTTATCATTAAATGACATAAATAAAAATAATTATATTCCTATAGAAGAAAAACCTTATGAAGGTCCATATTCTATTGATGACTCATATAATGATTACAGAGCCAATTTATTAAATAATAGAAAGAACGGAATATCAGATGAAAAATTTATTATAGAAATTTTAAGATTAAATTGGGTTTTACTTGAAAAGCAACTCAAAGAAAAAAATATAAATAATATTCAAATTTTTATTAATACTATAATAAATGATTTATTTAATTTAATAAAAAATTGTAATGAAATGTCGACTCCAGAGCAAAGAAATATATTTGAATCTAATTTTGAAGATTTCATTAATAGCTCGATTAAAAATTATGAAAAAAATTCTAAAGAATATATTAAAAATATTGATAATATGAAGGATATTAATGTAGAAATTGAGTATAAAATATTAGAAACTGACAGTATGCTTTCAAGCATAGAAGATATATTTCCTTATTATTATGAATTTTTATCTATTCCACTAGTAAATGAAAATGATATAAAAGATTTATTAAAATCAATAGAAAACGCAGAAAAAAAGTATCCTGTTTTATGTAGTTATTTAAATATAAATAAAAGGAATATGGAATGTTTGCAAACTTTCAGTCAAATAAATAGTTTCGTTAATTATACAATTGAACACTATTCTAATGCAATATCAAGAGAAGAGGCAAGAAATAAAAAGATAATCGAAGAAATAAAAAATAAAAATATACCAACAAATTTATTTAATGAGTTTTTAAAAGCCTTTAATGATAATAAATTATATGAAATAGCAAATCAATTTGATTGTCATGCTTTTAAATTTGTATTAAGGAAATTTTCTAAAGATGATCCATTATCTAATTTTTTAATTGATAATGGTGTTCAAAGTTATGGAATGCAAATAGCAGGTCTTTATCAGAAATATATTAGTTTCCAAAATGATTTCTTAGATAATGTTATTTGTAATATTCCAAAAAATAACGAAAACAATGTTGGTGGTGAAAAATTGGAATATTTAAAAGAGAAAATTAAGCAAGAAATTAATCCACAAAAAGCAAATAAGTATAATGTTTTATCATTTGATATTTCAACTGAAAATTATAATTCATTTTTAGAAATGGTACTTTTTTATTCATATAAAGATTCATTTAAAGAAAATTTCGAATTTGATTTTTCAAAAAAGTATAAAATTAAAATCAATCTTGAAGAAATTGAAGAGCAGTTAGAATATTTATTATTACCTGGTAAAAAAAGATTTAATTCAAAATTAGATTTTGTCGTTTATCAATATGAAGGATTTCGAAATCAAAATTCTTCAATATTATCTACTTTTATAAATAATTATCCGCAAAAGAAATTAAATAAAGATGAAAAAAATAATTTATATGAATTTAAAAATGAACAATTTTCATCTGATTCACTCAAAAGGGTTTTATTTTCCATTCAATTAATGATAACTTTTTATAATGAAAGAATAAATTTATATGATAATAATACTTTAATCAGTGATACAATTAGTGATTTTCCTCATTATTTTAAAATTCCAGTTGATACTAAGAATTTATTTAAGAATCCTTTCACTATAAATAATATAATATCAGTATATGAATATTTTGAACTTCTTTGTTTTGGAGAATTTAGAAAAAATATCGACCCGAGTTATAAAGAGCAAATTAGCGAAGAAAAAAAAGAAAAAATCAATAATTATTTATTAAATCTTGAAAAAAAAGGAAATTCTTTATTAGATAAAATAAAAATATGCACAACTATAAGAAAATTTATTTCGAGAAGTCTTGTAGGAATAAGAGAAGATTTAGAAATAGGACCTAATATTGAATTATTTGGAATTTTAATTTACAAAGAGGATTGCTGGGACAAGGAAATATTTACAAATAATAGAATAAATAAAGAAATTGAAGATTTACAAACTTTAGATATTAAAGTTGCTGAAATATTAAATTTATATGATTTTCTTGGAGGGGATAGTTCATTATTAGGTGATAATATTCAAAAAAAGATTATTGAAAAAGAAGAAGAGGAAGAGGCTAAAGATCAAGCAAAGAAAATAAAAAATAAGAAAAAAAGAAAAATTGGGAAAAAAACTATATTTTAAAAATTTATTGTTCTTAATTAAAATTTTGTCAATAAAAAATATAATAATTAATTAATGGTTATTAAAATTATATTATTTAAAATTCTCAATTAATTAAAATAATAATCAAATTAATTAAATGAGGGGATTGGGGATTGGGGATTGGG
>ERZ842401.4333-NODE-4333-length-16624-cov-5.166999_pt1 | contig 16624 bp, 15 predicted proteins | sample MGYA00521270_ERZ842401 | MGnify/ENA primary metagenome ERZ842401 (study PRJEB31892, sample SAMEA3878208) | bioreactor metagenome | biome: Moose rumen | place: Sweden | collected 2011-10 | study: EMG produced TPA metagenomics assembly of the PRJEB12797 data set...
TCAAGAAGGGCACCCCTGTCATGCAGGCGATCCTCGACGAGACCCGCGAGACGTACAAGGCGTCCAAGAACATCTGCTTCGACGGCAACGGTTATTCCGAGGAGTGGAAGAAGGAAGCGAAGAAGCGCGGTCTCGACTGCGAGACATCCCCTCCCAAGTCCTACGAGGCTCTCACGACCAAGCAGACCGTTGAGCTCTACAAGAGGACCGGTGTAATGACCGCGGACGAGCTGGAGGCGAGGAAGGAGACCTTCTGCGATATATACAGCAAGAAGGTGGAGATCGAGGCGAGGATCCTTGCGGATCTGACCGAGAACCACATCCTCCCGATCGCAACGCAGTACGAATCCCGTCTCCTCGAGAACGTCTCCAAGATGAAGGAGGTCTTCTCCGCCCAGGAGTTCAAGAAGCTCTCATGCACCGAGATAGAGATGATAAGGCACATCGCTGAGGACCTCGCGGAGGTCCGTCAGCTCGCGGAGGACATGGAGGCCGCATGCGACAAGGCGAACCGCTCCAAGACGGAATCCTCGAAGGCCAACGCATATCATGATAAGATACTCTCGTACATAGAGAAGATAAGGACCCTCATCGACGACCTCGAGATGATTGTCGACGACGAGATGTGGCCCCTCCCCAAGTACCGCGAGCTGCTGTTCATACGCTGACCAGCACTGTCTGGACACTCCTTCCGATGTATCGGAGGGACTGATACGGCAATAAGTTAGATTTATATAGAAGAACAAACTTTATCCGTATCAGTCATTCCAAATTGGAATATATTGGAGGAGAAAAAATGGGAATGGGTAACGCCCCCGTCATCATCCTGAGAGAAGGAACAAAAAGGGAGAAAGGCAAGGACGCGCAGATGAACAACATCGCCGCCGCAGTAGCCATCTCCGGAGCAGTCAAGAGTAGCCTGGGACCCAGGGGAATGGACAAGATGCTTGTCGATTCCATGGGAGATGTCATCATCACCAACGATGGTGTCACGATCCTCAAGGAAATGGATGTCCAGCACCCCGCAGCGAAGATGCTCGTCGAGGTCGCGAAGACACAGGACGCAGAGGTCGGAGACGGAACAACAACATCCGTCGTCCTCGCAGGTGAGCTCCTCAAGAAGGCCACCGACCTGATCGATGCCAACGTGCATCCCACTATCATCGCAAAGGGATACAGGATGGCCAACGACAAGGCACAGGAGATCCTCAACAAGATCGCAATGCCCGTCTCCATCGATGACACGAAGACACTGAAGCTCATCGCACAGACCGCGATGATCTCCAAGCAGGTCAACCAGTCCAAGGAGCTTTTCGCGGACATCGTCGTCGACGCAATCAAGACCATCGCCGACAAGAAGGGCAAGGGCTACGACATCGACCTCAAGAACATCACAACAGTCAAGAAGGCCGGAGCCAACATGGAAGAGACAGAGATCATCAAGGGTCTCGTCATCGACAAGGAGCCCGTCCAGCTGAACATGGAGAAGATCGTCAAGAAGGCCAAGATCGCACTGATCGACACAGCCTTCGAGGTCAAGAAGACCGAGATCGATGCTAAGATCCAGATCAACGACCCCGCACAGATTGCCGCCTTCGTCAAGGAGGAGGAGAACATGCTGAAGAAGATGGTCGACAAGGTCGTCGAGGCTGGTGCGAACGTCGTCTTCTGCCAGAAAGGAATCGACGACCCCGCACAGCATATGTTCACAAAGGCCGGAATCTACGCCTGCAGGCGTGTGAAGAAGTCCGACATGGAGAGACTCGCGAAGTCCACCGGAGCCAACATCATCAACAACATCAGCGACCTCGAGAAGGGCGACCTCGGATACGCGGACTGCGTAGAACTGAAGAAGGTCGGAGAGGAGCAGATGACATTCATCTCCGGACTCAAGGACCCCAAGACGGTCACCATCCTCGTAAGGGGAGGAACCACACACGTCGCTGACGAGGTCGAGAGATCCCTCGTCGACGCATGGTCCGTCGTCAAGGTCGCGATCGAGGACGGAAAGATGGTCACCGGAGGAGGATCCACCGCAATGGAGATCGCAATGCAGCTCCGTGACTACGCACAGTCTGTCGGCGGAAGGGAGCAGATTGCAATCGAGGCATTCGCTTCCGCAATGGAGGTCATCCCCTCGACACTCGCCGAGAACGCGGGACATGACCCCATCAACGTCCTGATCGAGATGAGGAAGCAGCACAAGGGCAAGAAGGTCTACGCCGGATTCAACCCCTACACCGGAAAGGTGGAGGACATGAAGAAGCTCAACGTAATCGAGCCCTACAGGATCGGTACACAGGCCATCAACTCGGCCACCGACGCTGCGGTCATGATCCTCAGGATCGACGATGTCATCGCTGCTGCAACGCACAGCGGACCCGGACCCCAGGACATGCCCGACATGAGCGACATGATGTAAACACATTGAACTCCAGGCGGGGGCCAGATCCCCCGCTGATCCCTTATCCAAGCACGTTAAAGAAGGTACAGTATGACTGGTAAGTCTAAAGAGAAAAAGAAGGACAATACATCCAATGAACCTCAGGACGAGGTCGATATAATCGAGGAAGAGCCCAAGGTCGATCCCCTCAAAGAGGCACAGGAGAAGGCCGACAAGTACCTCGATATGGCCCTTCGTCTCCAGGCGGACTTCGACAACTACCGCAAGAGGAAGGAGCGCGAGACCGAGGAGTACAAGAAGTACGCCACCTCGGGGATAGTCACCGAGCTTCTTACAATCGTGGACGATCTGGACCGTGCATTGGAGCATGCCTCGGAGGAGAACGACCTCGTCGTCGGTATCAGAGGCGTAAGGACGAATCTGATGAAGATCCTCGAGAACAACGGCCTGCAGGAGATCCCTGCCGACGGCAAGTTCGATCCCAACTACCACGAGGCCCTGATGGCCGTGGAGGGAGAGGAGGACGATCAGATAGCAGAGGTGTTCCAGAAAGGATACACCCTGAACGGAAAGGTCATAAGATTCACAAAAGTGAAAGTGACGAAGAAAACGGCTTAATCATTAGGAAGGTGAGCAAGTATGTCAAGAATCATCGGAATTGATCTAGGAACAAGCAATTCGGCCGCCTCCATCATGGAGGGAGGAAGGCCGACAATGATCCCCAGCGCAGAGGGAACCAGCGTCGGAGGAAAGTCATTCCCTTCGTACGTAGCATTCACAAAGGACGGACAGCTCCTCGTCGGAGAGCCCGCTAGGAGGCAGGCCGTCACCAACCCTGACGGAACAATCAAGAACGTCAAGAGGAAGATGGGAGGTAACGAGAAGGTCACAGCCCTGGGCAAGGAATACACACCCCAGCAGATCTCCGCATTCATCCTCCAGAAAATCAAGAAGGACGCCGAGTCCTACCTCGGAGAGACAGTGGACAAAGCTGTCATCACAGTCCCTGCCTACTTCAACGACAACCAGAGGCAGGCAACGAAGGACGCCGGTGCGATCGCCGGATTGGAAGTAGTCCGTATCATCAACGAACCCACCGCAGCGGCACTCGCATACGGTCTGGACAAGTCCGATGTCGAGCAGAAGATCATGGTCTTCGACCTCGGAGGAGGAACCCTCGATGTCACCATCATGGACTTCAGCGACGGAGTGTTCGAGGTCCTGTCCACATCCGGAGACACCCAGCTGGGAGGATCCGATATGGATGAGGCTCTGACGAACTACGTCATCGGCGAGTTCAAGAAGCAGAACGGAATCGATCTAGCAGCAGACAACATGGCCTTCTGGAGAGTAAGGGAGGCATGTGAGAAGGCGAAGATCGAGCTGTCCACTACCATGCAGACAGAGGTCAACCTGCCCTTCATCGCATCCGACGCATCCGGACCCAAGCACCTGATCCAGACGATCACCCGTGCAAAGCTAGAGGAGCTCGTTGAGCCCATCGTCAACAGATGCAAGCAGTCGATCACACAGGCCATCAGCGATGCGCACCTGTCCAACGACAAGATCGACAAGATCATCATGGTCGGAGGACCCACCAGGATGCCTATCGTCCAGAACTTCGTCGAGAGCATCGTCGGACCCAAGATCCAGCGTGGAATCGACCCGATGGAATGTGTGTCCATGGGAGCTTCGATCCAGGGAGCGGTCCTGTCCGGAGAGGTCAAGGACGTCCTTTTGCTTGATGTCACTCCTCTGTCCCTCGGTATCGAGACCCTCGGAGGAATCGCGACAAAGCTGATCGACAGGAACACCACCATCCCGACCAAGAAGTCGCAGGTGTTCTCCACCGCAGCCGACAACCAGCCCTCCGTGGAGATCAACGTCGTGCAGGGAGAGAGGCAGATGGCGGCCGACAACACGTCGCTCGGTAAGTTCATCCTCGACGGAATACCCCCGGCACCCCGCGGAATCCCTCAGATCGAGGTCACATTCGATATCGATGCCAACGGTATCATCAACGTCACCGCGAAGGACAAGGGAACCGGCAAGGAGCAGAAGATCACCATCGCATCCTCCAACAAGCTCAGCAAGGAAGAGATCGACGACCTGGTCAAGCAGGCCGAGAAGTTCGCAGACGCCGACAAGAAGAAGGCGGAGCAGGTCGAGGTCCACAACCAGGCCGAGACAGCTGTATACACCGTACGCAAGTCCCTCGACGAGCTCGGAGAGAAGGTCACACAGCAGGAGAGGGCCACCATCGAGGCAGCAATCTCCGATCTGGAGGCGGCCAACAAGACCGACAACGTCGATGACATCAAGGCGAAGATGGATGCTCTCATGAAGGCCATGGGGCCCGTCAGCCAGAGGGTGTACCAGGAAGCATCCCAGCAGCAGGCCCAGCAGGGACCAGCACAGGAGGCTCCCAAGCAGGACTCCGGAAGCAGCAGCAACAACAACGGCGACTACGTGGACGCCGACTACAAGATCGTTGACGACGAGTGAGACAGATGCCGAGAGACTACTATGAGGTCCTCGGGGTGGAGAAATCCGCCACCCCCGAGGAGATAAAGAAGGCGTACCGCTCCCTCGCGAAGAAGTACCACCCTGACGTATCCACCGAGCCCAAGGAGGTCGCGGAAGCGAAGTTCAAGGAGATCTCGGAAGCCTATGAGGTCCTCTCGGATCCGGAGAAGAGGAACCTGTACGACCAGTACGGTTTCGACGGAGTCAAGCAGCAGTTCGGAGAAGGCGGATTCACCTGGGACAACTTCACGCGTGCCGACGATATCAGCGACATATTCGGTGATCTCTTCGGGAGCATGTTCGGCGGAGGCATGAGGTCATCCAGGTCCCGCAACTCCCCCCAGCAGGGGGACTCCCTCAGGTACGACATCGAGATAACCCTGAAGGATGTGCTCGAGGGGAAGAAGGTCAAACTAGATGTTCCCCACGCAATCATCTGCGAGGACTGTAAGGGTACCGGCGGAAAGAACGGGAATGTGACAACATGTTCCAAGTGCGGCGGTACCGGTCAGGTGCAGATGGTCAGGAGGACTCCCTTCGGGAACATGGTATCGGTGTCCGATTGTCCCGACTGCCGCGGAAAGGGAAAGACCTCCTCGGAGAAGTGTCCCCGCTGCCGCGGAAACGGCAGACTCACCGTGGACTCCCACATCGACCTCAACGTGCCGAAAGGTATCGACGAGGGAATGAGGATCAGGGTCCCCAGCGCAGGTAATGCAGGATACAACGGAGGTCCCGCAGGGGACCTGTTCGTCGTGGTCCACGTGAAGGAGGACAAGAACTTCGAGCGTGACGGAGCGAACCTCTGGGCCGAAGTGACTACGACCTACCCCAGACTGGTCCTCGGAGGAGAGGAGACCGTGACCGCCATCGACGGCGACAAGGTCGCACTCACCATCCCCGCAGGAACACAGGTCGGAACGGTGCTAAGGATCCCTGGTAAGGGTCTTCCCAGGATGAACTCCTCGTCGAGGGGCGACATGATGATCCGTGTCTTCGTCAACGTCCCCAAGAAGGTCTCGGAAGAGGAGAAGGAGCTTTTGAGGAAGCTCGATTCTGATGCCGGAAAGGGTGCCAAGAAGGGCCGTAAGAAACTGTTTTGAAACGATTAGTTACTCCAATATATCCCAAGGGGGCCCGAAAGGGCCCTCACCCGGGATATAAGATCTGTTTTTACTTTTGGATCACGAACGTCCTTCGAGTAACTATTATAGTCAACTCGGCCATTGCCATCTCATACCCGAACGGTGCTTCAGCGCCGGCGAAGTCCGTAAGGATGTGATGAAGATGACCCAAGAGGCCCCTATCCCCGATGAAGTGCTGAAGGAGCACATGGATAGGATCAAGAGTTCTCCCGGGGAATGGATAGTCGCGATCCTCCTATCGGTACTCATACCCGGTCTGGGAGTGATCTATTTCGGAGAGATCAAGAAGGGTCTCAAACTGTTCTTCCTGGCCGCCGCCATATACGTTCTGGAGGCGGTCCTCTATGAGTTCATCCTTACGTCGGAGAACATCTTCATCCCTCTTCTTCACTCGATCGTATTGCTCGCATCCATAGTCGTATGGCTGTACAACGTGGTCGAGACGATCCGCCTCTATGAGGTAGACATGAAGCTGTGGTACATGAAGATCAGTGCCGCAGATAAGATCGAGATCCTGGACAAGGACCTCTCTGAGAGGGTGGACATCCTTCACATCGCCAAACTCGGGCTCTGGATCAGTGCCAAGTTGGATTTCATCAAGTTCAAGTTGGAGAGGGAAGAGAAGGAGAAGAAAGGATCCAATCTGGACCTTATGATGAGCGAACCGAAACGCGCCATCATCTACCTGTCCCTGATGGTCAGCATGACATTCGTCGCGACGAAGGTCAACTCGTTCCTGGATAAGATGTGGATCTCCAAGATAAGCGAGGAGGCGGTCTCGGCCATCTCCACAGTATCCCCTATCTATTCGGTGGTCGCCGCCATCGGAGTCGGAGTCGGTACCGGCGCATGCATCTGCATCTCGTATGCTCTTGGTAAGAAGGATTTCGACAGGTCCCAGAAGCTGGCGGATGCTTCGGTATTCCTTTCGATCCTCCTCTCGATTCCCACCGCATTGTTCCTAATCCTCTCGATAGATCCCATCGTATCCGTACAAGGACCGGAGATCACAGAGTTGGCCACACAGTACGTTATACCTCTTGCCATCGGTTGTCCCGCTATCATCCTTACAGGAGTGCTAGGCAGTTTGTTCAAGGCAGAAGGGGCCATGAAGATAATGACGTTTTGTTCCCTGCTGAGCATCCCGGTCAATGCGATTCTGACCCCTGTGTTCATCAATGTCTGCTGGTGGGGCATACTGGGAGCATCGGCCGCTACGGTATTGGGATCGTTGGTGTCGATGATCGCATCGTTCCATTACTTCAAGAAAGGCAATTATCATTTCAAGATCAGAATCAAGGCCCCTCAGTCCGCGGCCATCAGGGAGGTCCTTACCGTAGGCGGACCAAAGGCTGTGGAGGAAGTCCTCGGTGGCATTCTGATGCTCGCACAGACCGTCCTCGTTGCGGTCACAGCCGGATCGGCCGCTTTGGCCATCACCGGTCTGGGATTCGCTTTCCCGTATCTCATGACGACGATTCCGGATTCCATATCGGCAGGTTCCCAGCCGGTATGTTCCGCCCAGGCGGGAGCACACAATACAGATGTGATGAGGTCCTCTATGAGTTATTCGTTCAAGCTCATGATAGGGCTGTCCTTGATACCAACCATCGTCCTGCTCCTCTTTACCGAGCCTATATTGTCCATATTCGGCAATGGTAACACTGTAATGTCCGAGGATCTGGTGAACGCCACACGTATCTACGCGCTTGCCATACCGTTCTACCTCCTGCAGAGGATGTGCACCAACATGCTGCAGGTGGTCAGGAAATCCCATATCTCCGCACCGATCTATATCGGATTCGGAATACTCAGACTTGTTCTGATTGTACTATTCGTAAGCACGGCGATGGGAGCTGTCATAGTGGAATGCTCCATCTACCTCATGAGCGCCATCGTACTCGGTCTGGCCCTCATGTACTACGCCAAGACGTTCGATCCCGACAAGGTGGACGAGAATGCGGAGAAGAGGCTAGATCTGCTTGCCTCTTTGAGACCGATCAAGAAGACGGCGGATTCCTGAGAACTGTACCATAGAGGAGGTCAGAACACACAGGTCAATCATTCCGATAACAGGATTTCTGGATTCAACCATCTCTATAATAATATTATAAACCTCGATGCAAATCCCCATCCATGGGAAAATTCGTAGTTAAGAAGACATCGAACGATGGATACGCATTCACTATTGTTGCCAACAACGGAGAGGTTGTCGGAGTTTCACAGACATACAAATCCAAGGATGCAATGAACAACGGAATCGAGTCCGTCAGGAAGAATGTCTCAGTCGAGATCGAGGACCAGACCCTTGAGAACGTCGTCGAGAAGTCCTGCCCCAAGTGGGAGATCTACTTCGACAAGGCAAGGGAGTACAGGTTCAGGCTCAAGGCATCCAACGGTGAGATCATCCTCGCAGCTTCTGAGGGATACACCACCAGGGCCAGCGCCAAGAACGGTATCGAGTCCATCCAGAACAACATCGATTCCGAAATCGTAGAAGCGGAGTGATCCTCTTACAAATTTTTCACAGGGTTTTCGCCCTGTATTTTTGTTCATTTTCTCAGCAGTTCTGTCAGAACGTTGCCGATATCGCCGTCTATGCAGATGGACCTGTCAGATATCTCCTTGGGACAGTAGGTCTCGCCGAAGTTCAGGCAGACGTATCTCGACTGAGGATACTTCCACGTCCTGAACCAGAACGGGAACTTCACTATCACAGGTGTGTTCGATCCCACGCCCATCTCCAGATACAGGACATTCTGTCCTTCATGTCTGCGGAGGTAATCGGAATATCTTGCGGATGCTGCTCTCCAGCCGTCGTCCTCGACGAAGGTGTCGTCTGATCTGAGGTTCAGGGTCAGCGGTTTCCCGTCGTCGGGACATATCGGTATGAGGTCATGGTCTATGCTCATCCTCACACCGCTCGCGGGGATCGAGTATACTCCGGAATCATCCTTGATGAAGCCCTGTGATTCCAGCATCCTGCAGACATATCCCTCGTTGTCATATGTCCTCTTGTTCTTGGGATCGGTGCTCTGGAACAATCCGTAGTCCCCCTGGGTGTAGAAGAGCCTCTTCTTATCGAAACCCGCCCTCTGGAACTGGTGGTCAACATTGGTGGTGACCACGAAGTAGTCCTTTCCGTCGAGGACCGAGAGGAGATCCTTGTATACCGGTCTGGGGGGGTCGATGTAGCGGTTGAAGTAGATGTGTCTGCTCCACCAGGCCCACATGATCTCTGGAGAGGGGAACGGGAAGAATCCTCCCGAATACATGTCCGTTATCCCGTATTCCCTGTGGAAGTCGGAGAATATGGACATGAACCTCTCGCCGGAATATGTGAATCCGGCCGATGTGCTCAGTCCCGCCCCTGCGCCTACGACTATGGCATCGGCATCGTCGATAGCTTCCTTCAGGGACTGGATCGAACCGTGTCCCTTGGTCAGTTTCCTGTCGAGGAATCCGATGCACCTGGTGCCTTCGGCTATGGTCTCCCTGTATCCGTCCGGGATATCAGGATAGGATTTGTTCGTAGATCCGTCTATCTTTATCCAAGAAGACATTGAATATCGCCTTTTCAATTGAATCGTTGTTCTCAAGCCATTCTGTAACTGTTTCGACCGCGATCTCCGCTGCCCTCTCGTTGGGGAAGCGGAAGACACCGGCGGAGATGCAACAGAACGCCACGCTCTTCAGACCGTTGTCGTGGCACATGTCTAGGACGTTGGTATAGCACTGTGCCAGCAATCTCTCGTCCTCTTTGGTCAGGGTATTATAGATTATGGGCCCCACCACATGGACCACCTTCTTTGACGGAAGGTTATACGCATCCGTGAGCATTGGTACCGAGGTGGGCTGTTCGTAATCCTTACCGTAGATATTCCTGAGGGATGTCATTTGACGGTTGCATTCCATCCTCAGCTGCATCCCGGAATAGGTGTGGATGCAGTTGTCTATACATGCATGGCAGGGCTGGAAGCAGCCGAGCATTTGGGAGTTGGCAGCATTCACTATGGCATCGCAGTCAAGTGTGGTTATGTCGCCCTGCCAAAGGGCGATTCTGCCTGCCGAGGGGATATCGCTCCCGAGTGATTCTTCCACCGTGGGGATGCCATCGGTACGGTTCACACCTCTCTCCGAGTTCCTCTCCTTGAGATATGTGTCCTGGATCCTGAGCAGATCGTCTGGTATGGGCGAAGGATTCCTTACGTTCATGTACGCACGCAGGAGCATCCTCCTGCCGTCGTCATTGTCGGGCACGCCTGTGAAGGTCATGCGGGATTCCTGCTTCATCCTTTCCAGGAACGGTCCAAGATACTCTTCAGAACTCATGATGACTCCTTATCCTTTCCGAAGTTCTGGATGTTCAGGCCATGGATGCCAGTGTTGCACCCTTATCGAAGACGGTCTTGAGTTCCTGAGGGAAGACCTTCTCCCTCCTCTCGTACCTCTACTCTCTGTCGAACAGGGTCCAGTTGAACTTGCTGTAATCCCTTACCTGCTGTGTCTCTCCGGATACGAAGATCTCCGTCCGGCCCAAGAATTTGTTCAATACGTCCTTGTATACGCATTCTCCCTTGTGGGCATCCCTCTTGCATCCGAAACATGAGATGCATCCTGTGAAATTATCCAACTTGTAGAGATTGAATTTGATCACTTTTGCTCCCTTGGATTGGGCTCCTTTCGCGGCCTCGTCTATGAGCATATCGGTGTTCCATCCGTTGCGGGGGCTCCCGTTGATGGCCACTATCTTTGTCATAGAACTTGGGATGTAATCGCTGGTTAAAAAGAACACAGCTGAGGTTTCAGGAACACCGACCGATACCACATCATATCGTTCCTGGTACACGCGGTATCGGAGGGTCTGAATAGATATTATCAGGCTTCGGATCCAGATTTCTTCTTGGGGGTGTGTGCCCAGACCATGACGGCACGAGCCGCAGGCTGTGCGATCAGCATCTCCACCCAGAACGCAATGCAGAAGTTCCTGGGCCAGATGAGGGGCCAGTTCTCCAGAAGACCGACGACATCCACTCCGGGACCGCCCATCAGGGAACCTATGGCCTCACCGACGAGTCCTCCGACGAATGTTAGGATCACGGACATCAGTGTCACGCAGGCGGCGATGTTCAGTACTATGCGGGAATTCACGCTGTCGTTCGGACCGGCGATTTTGTTGACGACCTTTCCTGCGATGTGTCCCACTAATGTATTGGCAAGGGTGAATGCGATGAGGAACATGACCGGCCATATGACTATGTACTGCATCACGAACTCATCGAAATTGTCGAAAGTGTATCCCATGTTGTCGAAAACGTTGTATCCACCTATCAGCAGGGAGGATATCGATGCGATGACGCAACCGTATACGATTCCTTCCCTCGGGTTGTGTGGCAATCTATTATCCATACTAATCACCTCGGAAAAATCGCACTGTTTCCGCCCAAGGCTTTCGTTTTTACGTGGATTCCAGACGGGCCGAAGTATGTAACAGATATAAAACTTGGTAATCCTAAGATATTAGATGTGCAAACTGACACCCTTCTGAAAGGGATTTCCCAGGCCTTCCGACCCGGGATGATGTACAATGGATCACAATCCGACGACAGAGTACTGGCACATCACCAGTATAGGTCTTATTGCGTACCTTCCTGTATCTTAGCTCTCATACTATGTATGCAATCATAGAGGGTGGTCGAGGACATCTCCTTCTCGACCTTGCTCACCATACCCGAATGCATCTCGTTCAGCACCGGACCGATGAGCCTTCCCACGATGCACTCGTCGTTCGGGTTCCTGTGGATCTCGAACAGTCTGATGTTATCGGTCTCGTTGACGGCCTTGTATATCCTGAGCATCGAAAGGTCCTTGGGATTGACCTTGAGCGAGAATCCCCTGCTGCCCTGGTTGCTGTCGATGATGTCGTCCTTCTTGAACAGCCCCGCTATCTTGCGAATATGGCTGGCATTGGTCCCCACGCTGACCGCAATCTTCTCCGAGGACATCAGTTCCTCCGCCTCGGATATCAGGATCAGCATATGGATGGCCGATGAGAAGCGGGTGTCCTCCATCATTCCACCTTGTACGATACGATGTATTCCACGTTATCGGGAACTTCGAATCCGGGATCCTCGGTGAAGAACGCACCGTTCTTGCCCTCTTCCTTCATGGTGAGGTCGAAATGGCACAGTGCTATACCGACGTCGACCTTCTGGATGTCGCCGAGGGGGCTGTCTCTCATGGTCCTGTTCTCGTAGAAATGCACCTTTCCGTCCGCGACCACGACACGCCAGGGCTGCTTGTTGGCTGCGGAGGGTGCCCAGCGGGCCATCTCCAGAGCTTTCTGATAGATGTCTGCATCATCCTCGGTCAGAGGATTTCCGTAGGAACCGGAGAAGAAGATCTCCTTGAACGGTTTGCGCTGATCCGCTTTGAGTCCCTTGCGCATTACGGCCTCCTTGATGGAATGCTTCTTCGCGGGGTAACCGAGAGGGCTTCCGGCAGGCATGACCTCATCGGGTCCTACCTCCATGGCCTTCTCGAACTCCTCGCGGTTCAGGGATGCCGCGAGCATGACGGTGCCGACACCGAGGGACAAGGCGAACAGGCATGCCTCCTCGAAGGCATACCCGTATGCGATCTCGCAGTTCGGCGTTCCGCGTTTCATCTTCGCCACAAGGTAGAGGGCCTCTCCGTTGATCACTGCGCTGGAGAGGCCGTGCACCTTGGGGTCGAGGATCCTGAATTCTATCGGTACCCCGAAAGGATTCTCGGATGATGCGATGTGCTCTTTGAGCTTGTTCAGATCCTCTTCTTTCAGAGGTCTTCCGTCGAAGGTCCTTACGCTGGTCCTCTTCCTGATGATTTTTTCGATACTGTTCATGTTAATCTATTGTATCTGTATTAGATACAAGTACAAATTGTTGATTCCTTAATTAATTCGTGTGGAAATGATAGATAATATATTAGCAAAATGTAAAAAATATCTATAAATAGATAAAATATTATCTGGAAATATGAAACCTTACCTTGAGCTGAGCGACATTTTCCAGGAGAAATCCATGGATCAACGGATGATCGAGTTGGCCTCAAGATTCAAGGTGTACCGTAAGAAGGCCAAACTGACGCAGCTGCAGCTGGCAGACAGAAGTGGGGTATCTTACGGAACGATAAAGCGCTTCGAGCGGACCGGGAAGATTTCTTTGGAGAGTCTCTGGATGCTGACATCAGCACTTGGATGTGACGATTAGCTGGACCAACTATTCAGCAGTCCTGCTCTGACTGCGGATGATCTGAGGGGATGAAATGGATCTGACCGTCAAATATTCAGGAAAAGAGGTCGGCCGTCTGAGATACGAATCCGGTGCCGCTTATTTTGCTTACAGCAAAGAATGGCTCAGGGAGGGATTCTCGATATCTCCGCGTTCGTTGCCGTTGGAGGACAGACTGTTCAAGGGCAGAATGAACTATTTCGAGGGAATGCCGGGCGTGTTCGCGGATTCGCTTCCTGGCGGATGGGGCAGGTTCGCGGCTATCAAGGCACTTAGAAGAAAAGGGATAGACTATCAGAATCTGAATCCTCTGGAAAAGCTATCATACATCGGGAAGGGTGGTGCAGGGGCATTGTACTATGAACCGGCAAGTTGTGATTGGGAATCACTCCCGATTCAGGATACGGATGCCATGTACAGTGAATGCATGTCTATGATGGAGGATAGCCCGGCCGATCTGGATGACATATTCAGGAGAGCGGGATCCACCGGAGGCGCAAGACCCAAGATCAACGCCATGATGGACGGTAGCGAGTGGATCATCAAATTCCGCGAACGTTATGATCCGAAAGGCATCGGAAGGATGGAGTATGAATACAACCTAGCAGCGAAGAGATGCGGGATCGATGTCCCGGAATGCCGTCTCCTCCATTCGGAGATTTGCGACGGCTATTACGCTACAAAGAGGTTTGACAGGGATGGAGGGAGAAGGATACACATGATGTCCTTGGCAGCCCTTTTGGAAACCCCGACGGACATCCCTCTGTTGGATTATGTTTCGTTCCTCCAGGCCACCAGATACATCACCCGTTCTCAGGAAGAGGTGATGAAGGCCTACCGTCTCTCGTGCTTCAACGTGCTCGCAAAGAACTACGACGATCACCCTGGTAACTTCTCCTATCTCTATTCGGATAAGGATGGCAGGTATGTTCTGTCCCCAGCATATGATCTTACAAGACCCTCGAATATGAGAGAGCACCACATGACATGTGCAGGGAACCCGCTTCCCGGAGAGAAGGAACTGCTCATACTGGCATCTGAGATGAGGATACCGAAAGGACAGGCCGATGAGGTGATATCGCTTGTCAGGGAAGTGGTGGCAGAGGATTTGGGAGAATGGCTGTGATTTCATACAACCGCTGATAAATGGATTCGTTTAACATCCGAGGTACTGTTCTCGGCAGGATATTCTTGGAAAGGGGATTTACTAGATTGTAAAATAAGGGGTTTCGGCCCCGAAGGGCCGATAAGGATATTCATTCCTTGTTCTCGATGTCGATGAGCTCTTTGGTCTTGCTCATGTGGACGATCTTGAAGCGGTATCCGATGATGGCCGCTACAATCAGGACGATGGCTCCCACAGAGAATGCACCTGCGACTGCGTTGGTGAAGACGAACTTGATCGCTTCATCAAATCCTTCGCCGAGGTGCTCGAGGATTCCGACTCCCTCGCTGGCCCACTCGGTGATGCCCTTCTCGATGGCATAGTAGCTGATTCCGAGGCTGACCAGCATGGTGTAGATACTCGATCCGATGGTGGATCCGATGTTCCTGAACAGCGATACGACGGAGGTGGTCATTCCCACTTCGGAATCGTCACAGCTGTTCTGCACACAGGCCATCAGTGATGCCATGAGACATCCGACACCGAGACCGAACACGAACTCGGAGACTGCCAGCTGGATGACGGAGAAGTCTGTGATGAAGGACATGCCCACCATTCCGATGGCCATGAATACGGGACCTGCGAAGATCCAGGGCTTGTAACCTGTCTTCTCGACACTCTTTCCTGCGATGGATGAGGTGAGTGCCATACCGAAGATCATGCACAGCATGAAGAGTCCGGCGTTGATGGCGCTGTATCCCTCGATCTTCTGAAGGAACATGGATGTGAACAGTTCGTCACCGATCATCGAGAAACCGAGCAGGAAGAGCAGAATGGATGCCGACCTCACTGTGGGGTTCTTAAGCACATGGGGTGCGATGATGGGCTCCACAGCTGTGGATTCTACCCTGACGAGCAGGATGATGATGGCGATCATTACGAAGATCATGGCAAGGGACTCGATGCTTACGACATCGAATGCGGTTCCGAACATCTGGAAGTAGATGATGAAAATGATTAGAAGAATAGAGATCAGAGCGATTCCCTTGAAGTCGATGAAAGGCTTCTCCTGCATGTTGGCAGGCATGGGGAACTTCTCTCTGCACATGTAGAGAGAGATCAGAAGGAGCGGGATGTTGATGGCGAATGCGAAGTGCCATCCGGGGATGCCTGCGATTTCCATAGTCGCAAGTGTTCCTCCAATCAAAGGACCGACACCGAATCCGATTCCGAACAGGGCACCGAGTGCTCCCTGCATCTTTCCCCTCTCCTCCGGGGGATAGAGGTCAGCGATGAGAGCTGTTGCAACGGGTATGATGATACCTCCGGCCATACCTTGGATGGCACGGGCGAGGATCATGACCTCCATGCTGATCCCGATTGTAGCGACGATTGAACTCAGAAGGAAGAGTACGAGTCCGATCATAAGCAGTTTCTTTCTTCCGTACAGATCCGATAACTTTCCGGATATCGGGATCATGATTGTCTCAAAGAGCAGATAGCCCATTGTGAGCCACGGAAGGAGGCTCGTGTTGTTGAAAGAATTACCGATCTCGGGACCGCATGTGGTCGTGATGGATCCGTCGAAACACGCTACCAGCATAGCGAGTGCGACTCCGATCATGATCTTGTTACGGCTGCCGGGATCGATATTCTCGTGAGTCAGAATATCATCTGTCATGAGTGTGGGTATTATTAAACTACAATAAAATCATAACTATGCTCAAAAATCGTGTATTTCCTACAGTCGTCCCAATGCGAGTCGATATCCGGTTCCTAATAGATCCTCATTCTCAGCACACGTGGGTAATCATTCCCACTTCAGTTTATAATCGGTCAATACATAGGACATGTGCCAGTTATAAAGAGTGGAAGAGCCTGATATGTACTCGTCACAAGTGACTTCCGCTTTGTAACGGACGCAGGTGTCGGCATCCCTGTAGTCGGTCATATCGAGCTTATTGCCGGCGTCATCCGTCAGGACCGATTCGATAATCAGGATACGTTTGGTCCCCCATCGGGTCTCCATTGTAGATGTCCTATATTCGTCATACTTGATCGTCTTGCTTTGGGTGATAGTTTTTTCCACAATCTGCGTCTCCATGTGGATCTCGCCCGTCACAAGATCGGAAGAGCACACGTCTGAACTCCAGTCACGGCTACATCTCGTATG
>ERZ842401.4334-NODE-4334-length-16623-cov-5.388701_pt1 | contig 16623 bp, 11 predicted proteins | sample MGYA00521270_ERZ842401 | MGnify/ENA primary metagenome ERZ842401 (study PRJEB31892, sample SAMEA3878208) | bioreactor metagenome | biome: Moose rumen | place: Sweden | collected 2011-10 | study: EMG produced TPA metagenomics assembly of the PRJEB12797 data set...
GCCACATCCAGTTGTCGGTCTCGCCGCCGAACTTACCCATCGACTTGGGGATGGCAAAGACCAGGCGAAGGTCGCGGAAGTCGCGGTAGGTGGTGGCGTAGTAGCGGTTGCGCTCGAAGAACTGGTTGATTTCCACGCGCAGCGTGGGGTCTTTGGCCTTCGCCTCCTTGTCCATCACGGCTTCCAGGCTGTCGATGTACTCGTAGCGGTCGTTGCGCACACGGGCGCCGATGTCCTGGGGCAGCTCGTCGGTGATGTCGCGCTGGGCCACCATGAAGCTCACGAACATGCCCTCGTTGGGCAGCTCCTCATCATAGCTGTTGGCAATGAAGCCGTTCAGCATGTAGTCGTGCTCCACGGTGCTGTGGCTGCGGATGGCCTCGAAGCCGCAGTGGTGATTGGTGAAGACGAGGCCGTCGGGGCTGACGACGACGCCCGAGCAGTAGCCCGAGAAATTGACGACGGCCTTCATGATGGCATCGTCGGCCTTGTAGAGTTGGTCATACGGCAGCTGGTAGCCCTCCAGCTGCATGCGCTCATAGACGGCCTGCGGCAGGTCGTAGAGCGTCCACATGCCTTCGTCGGCCTGCGCTCCCAGCGCGGCCAGACAGGAAAGGGAAAGGAGTAGTTTCTTCATTGTGATATGTTATTTAAAGTGTTTTCCTATAACGGGGAGCTTGCTCAGCGGCATGTCTTTCTTGATAATGAGGGCCACGAAGGCCACGATGAGCAGCGTGTTGACGGCCAGCGTCGGCAGCGAAGGCCACGATGCGGGCTTCAACAGCATGAGGACATAGAGCACAGCGGCACAAAGCACATAGACGGCCATATCCTTTATGGGGTAGGGAATGGGATTCTTGCGCTGCCCGATGATGTAGCTCAGCACCATCGCCGTGCCATAGCCGGCCACTCCCCCCCAGGCACAAGCCATATAGCCATAGCGCGGGATGAAGATGATGTTCACCGCAAACAGCACGATGCAGCCCACCAACGAGAACCAGGCTCCGTAGATGGTCTTGTCAATGAGCTTGTACCAGAACGACAAGTTGAAGTAGATGCCCATCATCATCTCGGCAACCATCACGATAGGCACCACGCGCAGGCCCTCACGGTAGTCAGCTCCTATGATATGCTGCAACAGCGGCATCCAGCCCACCACACAAAGGAAGGCCAGCAGCGTGAAGATGAGGAAGTACTTCATGGCCGCAGCATAGTACTCCGTCTTGTCGGCATCCTTGCTCTTGGCAAAGACGATAGGCTCGTAGGCATAGCGGAATGCTTGCGTAATCATGGCCATGATCATGGCTATCTTCACGCACGAGCCATAGATGCCCAGCTGCACGTTGGCCTCGGACTCATCAGGATATACCAGCGGGAAGATGATCTTGTCGGCCACCTGGTTCAGGATACCGACAATGCCCAGCATGAGGATGGGCCACGAATAGCTGAGCATGCGCCGTAGCAGACTGCCGTCGAAATGCCAGTGAATGCGCAGCAGGTCGGGCACGAAGAACAGGGTGATGAAGCCCGTGCACAACAGGTTGATGAAGAAGACGTAGAACACGGAGGTCTTGCCCAGCACGACGAACCAGATGACGTTCAGTCCGATATTCAGGAAGATGAACAGCATCTTCAGCGAAGCAAAGCGCAGGGCACGCTTCTGGAAACGCAGGAAGCTGAATGGCAGCGCCTGCAAAGCGTCGAGGGCCACCACGACAGCCATCATCAGCAGATATTCAGGATGCTCGGCATAGCCCAGCGCCCTGCTGATGGGACCTGTGAAGCCGAACACCAGTGCCAGGAAGAGTGCCGTGAGCACTCCTACCATAGCCATCGCTGTCGAGAAAACGGTGTCGGGTTTGTACTTCTGATCGTTGGCATAGCGAAACAGCGTGGTCTCCATGCCGAAGGTGAGCAGCACCAAGATGAGTGCTGTATAGGCATAGACATTGGTGCTGATGCCATAGTCGCCCGAGTCCTTGGGCATGTAGTGCGTGTACAAAGGCACCAACAGGTAGTTCAGAAACCTGCCGACGATGCTCGACAGTCCGTAGATGGCCGTGTCCCTGGCCAGGGATTTCAGGTTTGCCATGGTTATTTAGTAGGTGAGGTAAGATCGTAGACGCACTCCGCCTTCTGGAACGCCAGGAGCGTTCTGTAACTATCGATTTTCTTGTGGTTGTCGTCCATAATTGTATTTTTGGGTGAATGATTTATTTATTGTAGGTTTGGTAGGTTTAGTAGGTAAGGTAGGTTTAGTAGGTTCGGTCATTACTTACTTCACTTACTAAACCTACCTTACCTACTAAACCTACCCAAAGAACAGCGCCGCAATGAAAATGGCCGAGATGATGCCCGCCAGGTCGGCCAGCAGGCCGCAGGTGACGGCATGGCGCGTGTAGCGGATGCCAACCGAGCCGAAATACACCGCTAATATATAAAAGGTGGTGTCGGTGCTGCCCTGGAAGATGCAGCTGAGGCGCCCTACGAACGAGTCGGCACCATAGGTGGTCATGGCATCGACCATCATGCCACGGGCTCCGCCGCCGCTCAAGGGCTTCATCAGTGCCGTGGGCAGGGCGCCCACAAAGTCGGTGCCGAGACCCATGGCAGCCACCAGCCAGCGGATGCCGTCGATGAGCCAGTCCATGGCACCCGAAGCGCGAAAAACGCCGATTCCAACGAGAATAGCCACCAGATAGGGGATGATGCGCACAGCCGTGGAAAAGCCCTCCTTGGCTCCTTCGATGAAGGCATCGTAGACGTTCACCCGCTTTCGCACGCCTGCCAGGATGAAACACACGATGATGGTCATCAGCAGGATATTGGCCGCTGAGATGCTCACCTGGTTCATCACTACTGAGTCTAGCCGGCTGAAGCCCCAGATGACGGCGGCCACCACGGCGCACATGCCGCCCAGCGTAAGCAGCAGCGTGCGGTTGAGCAGGTTGATGCGCTGATAGAGCGACGTGACGATGATGCCCGCCAGCGTAGAGAAGAACGTGGCCAGCAGGATAGGGATAAAGACATCGGTGGGCTGGGCTGCGCCCATCTGCGCGCGATAGACCAGTATGCTCACGGGGATGAACGTCAGTCCGCTGGTGTTCAGCACCAAGAACATGATCATGGCGTTCGTTGCCGTGTCCTTTTTCGTATTCAGCTCTTGCAGTTGCTCCATGGCCTTCAGGCCCATGGGCGTGGCGGCATTGTCGAGGCCCAGCATGTTGGCCGACAGGTTCATGAAGATAGAGCCTGTCACGGGATGGCCCTTGGGTACTTCTGGGAACAGCTTCGTGAAGACGGGGCTGAGCCACCGTGCCAGCACATTCACCACGCCGCCACGCTCGCCAATCTTCATCACGCCCAGCCATAGCGACAGCACGCCCGTCAGGCCGAGGGAAATCTCAAAGGCAGTTTTAGACTGCGCAAATGTGGAGTCCATCATGGCTGGAAAGACCTCCAGGTCTCCCAGGAACACCAGCTTTATCAGCGCAATGAAGAAAGCCACCAGGAAAAAAGCTACCCAAATGTAATTCAATACCATAAAATAAGCTTGTTTTGTCCTGCAAAGGTACTACAATTTATTTTACCAACAAAGTTTTTCGTGTTTTTATCGTAGAAAAACGCCACTTTCCTTGCCCTGTTCCACAAAAAACCGTACCTTTGCATCCGCACTGCTGCCAGGCACCTGTGTGCTAGCCAATTTGGGGGCAGTCTGCACAAAGTGCAGAGAAGAAGATGAATGATAAGTGTATAAAAATTCTATAATTTAATATTATTTAACGCAAAATATCACGTGTTTTAATATATATTATTGTACCTTTGCAGCCTATTTAAGATTAATCGGCAACTAATACATTAAATAACATTAATTAAAAACTACCAATTATGAAGAAGTATTTGATGATGGGAGCAGCCGCCCTGACGTTCGGCTTTGCCGCTGTGAGCTGCTCAAGTGATGACACTTACAATTTTGAGCAGAGCAAGCAGGATCAGTACAAGGCTGCTTTCGAAAATGAGTTTGGTAAGGTGGATCCTAACAACGACTGGGGATTTGGTACAAAGGAAACTCGTAGTGTTAATGTGAACCGCAATGAGTGGGGCACGGGTAATAATGGTGTTGGTGGACATGTTTCTGTTCCTAAGAATGTGACTCCGGACGAGCGCACGTTGGTATTTAATTATTTCAACAAGAAGCGCGAGGGTGCTACGAATGTGTACAATGTGAACTGGACCGATTACTTCATTACCGAGGTCTGGAAAGGTGAAGATCATTATACCGATGGGGCTAACAATGATGTGCTGGGTTCTGATTGCATGAATCATCTTCAGGTGCTGAAGGGTGAAGGCTCTATTGATGCAGACGGAAATTTGAAGGGTGTTTGGGAGCATGCCAATGATTTCAACAGTGGTAATCATAATTCTTCTTACGGTACTATTGAGGGTCATACTTTCATGGAAAACAGCGGTACGCTGGATTTTGCTTACCACAACACTAAAGACTCAAAGTATCACAACGAGTATATCATCATTCCCGGTTCGCAGATTGATGCCTCACTGGCCGGTTACTATTATGTAGGTTTCGACTTCTATGCCACACATCCCACGGGAAAGGAAGTTAACAAGAACATGGACGTGGATCGCGACTGGGTGTTCACCGACTGGATTGTCCGCATCAGCCCGGGAGAGTTCAAAGGTCAGAAGCGTATCTATGTGGAGGACTTAATTGCTGGCAGCCTGAAGAAAGTGGACAAGAGTGACTGGGACTTCAACGATGCTGTGTTCGATGCATTCATTGTTTATAACGAATATTATCATGATGCCGATTGTGCTATTATCACCCTGCGTGCAGCTGGTGGCACTCTTCCTCTGACCATCGCAGGCCGTGATGTTCACGAATTGTTTGGTGTTCCCCAGACCACGATGGTGAATACTGGTGCTGGTGCAGAAGTGGCTCCTGTTCAGTTCCGTCTGGCAGCTAGCGAGATTACTTCTGCTGATGCTAATGACATCAAGGTCGTTGTGACGACTGCTGAGGGCGAGAAGATTGAGCTGACAGCAAAGAAGGGTGAGGCTACTCAGAAGTTTGCTGTTCCTGCAGAAGAGCATGTGAAGTGGCTGAAGGAGCGTCAGCACATCAGCACTGCTTATGAGAAGTTTGCTCCCTATGTAAGCGATGCAAGTATTACTCCTTGGTGGGATGTTGCTGTAGAGGAGCCTCTGTTCCAGAAGTATTTTTAATTGATACATCAAATACTCAATAATTTAATTTCAAAGGGGGCGTCCATGCGAATGGGCGCCCCTTTATGCAGGCTTGCGAATGTACACGTTTAATTTATGTATGTACGCGCGAACTGCTAAAAGTTGTTATTTGTTTGGCAGAACGGAAAAAAGTAGCTATCTTTGCATTCTTACCTAATGAAGACTATGATAAAGAAATCACTTTTGGGCGGTTTGCTGCTTAGCGCCGCCATGACAGCAACAATGTTTTTCACTCTATGCGGCAGTGCCAGTGCGAAGCCTATCACGCGCGAGCAGGCGCGGCAACGGGCAGCCGTGTTCATGCAAGAACGCCATGACACGCGGCGGCTTACCCCCGTGGACATGCAGCTGAAGCAGGGACCGCGCCGCCTGGTGGCCGGACAGGCCGTGGAGCAGTATTACGTTTTCGACCGAGGCACCAGCGAGGGCTTCGTCATCGTGTGTGGCGACGATGTCGCAGCAGAAAGCATCCTGGGCTACTGCGACAGTGGCTCCTTCGACTACGAGCAGCTGCCACCGAACATGCGGGAGTGGCTCGACGACTATGCCCAGCAGATACAGCGCCTGCAAAGCCAGCCTGAGCAGCAGGGGCAGTCCGTCCACCGCGTGCCTACCCATCCGGCCGTTGCCGCGCTGATGAGCAGCAAATGGGATCAGGGCTCGCCCTATAATGATGCCTGTCCGCAATACTTCTCGCTGGGCCGCTCGGTGACGGGCTGCGTGGCCACGGCCTATGCCCAGATTCTCTACTACCAACGTGAAAAAATGGTGGCGGAGACGCAGGCCGCCATGCCCTCGTATAATACCTATACCGAGCATCCCACCTATGGAACCCTCTTTGTGCAGGGCATTCCCAAAGGCTCGCCCATTGACTGGGAAAACATGCGCGACACGTATGGTAGCGGTGCTACCGCCGTGCAGAAGAAAGCCGTGGCCGACCTGATGCACTACTGCGGCGTGGGCGTGAAGATGGACTATACCAACAGTGCCAGCGGCGCCCAGTCGTACGAGGTGTACAACGCCCTGCGCCAGTACTTCGGCTTTGGCAGCAACGTGCGCTACGTCAGCTATCAGAATGTGAGCAGCGATGACCAATGGGACGAGCTGGCCTATGCAGAGATTTCCGAAGGCCGCCCCTTCTACATCAGCGGCTCAAACAGCGAGGCCGGCCATGCCTTCGTGTGCGATGGCTACGATGGCAACCGCCGCTATCATATTAACTGGGGCTGGGGCGGACAGAGCGACGGCTATTACTATCTTTCGAACCTCACCCCCGGCCAGCAGGGCATCGGCGGTAGCAGCGACGGCTATAATGCCTACCGCGAGTGCATCATGGGTATCGAGCCCGAGAACTATGCTGATAAGGCCCTTAGCTTTGCCGATGCCACGGCCAAGAGGCTGTGCACTGAGTTCTATGATTTGAACGGAGACGGCGTGCTGACCTACGGCGAGGCCGCCCAAGTCACCGAGCTAGGCTCGATGCTGACAGGCTCGGCCATCAAGACCTTCACGGAGCTGCACTACTTCACTGGGCTGACAAAGATTGATGACGGTGCTTTTGCTGGCTGTGAACAGCTGACCACCATCCAGCTGCCCAAGCAGCTGAAGGCTATCGGCCAGCACGCTTTCCAGAACTGCACCAGCCTGAGGAGTATCAACCTGCCCGAGGAACTGGAGGAGATAGGCAGTCAAGCCTTCAGCAACTGCCGCTCGCTGGAGGGCGTGGAGCTGCCAAGGAAGCTGACGGCATTGGAGGACGAGGTCTTCATGGACTGTTCGTCGCTGGCTGAACTGACGCTGCCCATCGGCATCAAGCACCTGGGCAGGGCTGCCCTCTATGGTTGCGTGGGCATTAAGGACCTTTATCTGAAGACCATGCAGCCCGAGCAGATGGAGCTGGGGCAGGGCGTTTTCGCCGGTACCTGTGAGGTGGCTACACTGCACATCATGCAGGGCACCCGCAGCTATTATGAGCAGGACGACCAGTGGCAGCAGTTTGCCAGCATCAAGGAAGAGCGTGAGCTGTCGAGGGGGCAGTTCGCTCCCTTTGAAACAGGCAAGACGTACTACCTCTATCATGTGGGCACTGGCCGCTACCTGACGAAGGGTGAGGCCTGGGGTACGCAGGCCATCGTGGGCACCGACAATCCCATGCGCTTCGTGGCAGGCCGCACGAACAGCATGCCCGAAGGTACTTACTATCTCACCTCGGAGGACACTGAGCGTAGTGGCCACTACCTGTTCCGCACCAATACCGATAGCAATGTGGGCCAGGGCGTGCAGGCCGCCTTCGTCGATGGCAGCGGGCTGACGAATACAGCCCACTGGACCATTACCGACGTGGGCAACAACGTCTATACCCTGAGCATTCCCAGTGGCTACGCGAATTATAATGCCAACCGCCGATGGGGCGTGCAGAACGACCATGCCAGCAATGCCGCCTCACCCACGTGGGGGGTCTATAGCGATGTGGTCTACGAGGACCACGAGCCGATGTGCCAGTGGCGGCTGGTGGCCTACGATGCTGAACTGACGGCCAACTACGAGGCAGCCGTGATGTTGCAGAACCTGATAGCTATAGCAGTGGCCAAGCATCTCAATGTGCAGTCGGAACAGGCGGTGCTCGACAATCTGGACAGCACCACCGATGAGTTGTTACAGGCCCAGCGCTCACTGCGCAAGAAGCTGAAGCTGCTGGACTTTGCCGACCCGGAGGTGCGCAAGGCATGTATCGCCAGTTTCGATGTCGATGCCGACGATGAGCTCAGCCTGACGGAGGCATCGCAGGTTACCGACCTGGGCCAGCTGTTCCAGAGCACCACCATCACCTCGTTCGATGAGTTGCAGCATTTCACCAGCTTGAAATATATCACAGGCAGCTGTTTTAACGGATGCCGACAGCTGACCTCCATCGTGCTGCCTGAGAGCATAGAGCAAATCTATTACTATGCTTTCCGCAACTGCACGAAGCTGGAGTCGATCAATCTGCCGGAATATGTCAGCAGTATCGGCAATGCGGCCTTCGACGGCTGTACGGCACTGAAGACAGTGACCGTGCTCTGTCCCGATCCGGATGCCATCAGCGTAAGTGCCAATGCCTTCAGCCGCGTCAGCCTGAAGGATGCCACCCTGCAGGTGCCTGCCGGCTCGAAAGCACTCTATGAGCAGGCTGCCGTGTGGAAGGAGTTCGGCAATATTACAGAGGTGCGCGCGAGGACGCAGCCACGCTTCTCGCCCATCGCCGAAGGAGCCGTGGGCTATGTCTACAATGTGGCAACTCGTAAATTCCTTAGTAAGGGCGAGGCCTACGGCACGCAGTCGGTAGTGGCCCAGCGGGGCATGCGCTACACCTGGATGCGCACGAAGAGCATGGCCGATGGGCAGTACTATCTCTACTCTAGCGAGACGGGCCAGAACGGTAAGATACTGTTCCGCACCAATACCGACACCAAGGTGGGCGAAGGTGTGAAAGCCTGCTTCGTCGACGGCTCGCTGTCGACCCGTGCCTACTGGACGGTTGATTCGGTGGCCGAACTGACTTATACCCTGCAAGTGCCGGCTACTGATGCCAGCTATGTGGCGGGCGAATATCTGGGCACCGATTACTACCACCAGAGCTCCGCAGCCAGTCCAACTAGCGGTACTTACTGGGATTCGGCTATGACCAATGGCCACGAGAAGCAGGCCCAGTGGCGCTTCGTCAGCGTAGAAGACATGGAGGCCGCCCTGCAAGCCGATGCCAACATCGACGAGCTGAAGACCCTGCTGCTGACCTGCGAAGAAAAGAATATTGACAAGACAGCAGAGCAGGCCGTCTATGATAACTTGCAGAGCAGTGCCGAGGAGATTGAAGCGGCTATCCTGTCGCTGCGCGAGAAGCTGCACTATATTAACTTCAGCGACAGCCGTGCCAAGACCATCTGTCTGGAGGAATGGGATCAGGATGCCGATGGCGAGCTGACCTATGAGGAGGCCGCCTGCGTGACCAGCATCGGCGAAATCTTCCGCAATCAGACACTGCTGAAGAACCTGGAGGCTCTGCGCTACTTCACGGCCTTGGAGGAGATTCCCGAGAATGCCTTCCGCAACTCATCGGAACTGACCACCATCTATCTCCCTTCCCGCGTGGCGTCGGTGGGCAAGAGTGCCTTCCTGGGCTGCTCGTCACTGAAATATATCGTGGTGATGAACGCGGAAACGATGGTGACAACTAGCAATAGCAATATCTCCAATACGGCCACCGTCTTTGTGCCGCAGAAGTTGCTGGATGGCTATCTGAGCGACGAGAAATGGCAGACATGTAACGTTACGCCCTTTACGGGCACGCCCGTTGTTCATGCTCTGCCAGGCAGCCGCATCTATGGACGTACCATAGCATTGCTGAAATATGAGGTGAAGGGAGCACCCATCGACGGCGAGCCGGTGCTGAGTTGCGACGAGCTGGGTGTGGCAACCACACCTGTAGGCACTTACGTCATTCATGTTGCACCGGGCACCATCACCAGTCGGGGGCTGATCTGTGAGGAAGGAGAGCTGAGCGTCACGCCTGCTCCGCTGACCATCACCGCCCAGAGCTATACCCGTGGGCAGGGCGAGCCGAATCCCGCCTTCGAGGTGACCTACAAAGGATGGCGCAACCGCGAGACGGCCGATGTGCTGCTGACGCAGCCCATGGTGAGCTGTGCTGCTACGCAAGACAGCCCTGCCGGCCAATATGATATTGTGGTCAGCGGTGCCGAAGCGCAGAATTATGAGATTACCTATGTCAACGGCGTACTCACCATTACCGGGGGCACTAATGCCATCCGACAGCTAGCCACCGATGACGGCCGCGAGGTGCTCTACGACTTGCAGGGGCGTCGCATCAGCAAGCCCAATAAGAAAGGCATCTATGTGACGGGCAATAAACGCAAAACGGTCAGACGCTGATAATAATACAAAAAAAATAAGAAAAAATACTTGGCGGTTGCAAAATTTTTTGTAATTTTGCAACCGTATTCGAATATTTTAATTACAATTGTGACTATGAAGAGTAATGCAAAGCTACTAATTGGCCTGGCCTGTTTGTCGTTGGGATTAACGGCATGCAAGGATGATGATGTAAAAACCTATTCCAACAACGAAATCCTGGCGAACGCAGAAAATGCACTGGGGGTGAAGATTGACCCTACTCAGGACTGGAAGATGGTCACCACTGTGGAAGCCAATGTCACGGTGAATCTGGGACTTGACCAGCAGTACAGCGTGTATGTTTATGACGAGAATCCCCTTTTCAGTGAAGATGTAGTGTATTATGGCAGAACAACCGTGGCTGAGGGTGGCACCGCTCACCTGACACTGTCGCTCCCCACTGCCAAGACTTCGTATTATGTGGCTGTCTTCGACAGCAAATACCGTCCGCTGGTGAAGAGCGTCACCGTGGATGGCGAGCAGTTGAACGTAGCCTTTGGTGGTGAAGCCAACAAGGTGCGCACACGTGCTGAGGAAAATGCCAGCACCTATCCAGATTACGTAAAGACACTGAATGATTATCTGAACCCGACAATAGAGAGCATTAATGAAATCTTAGCTTCTTCTAACCAGAATTCATGGATGGTCGGTCAGGTCAAACTTGGTGAAGCACTTACATTAGAAGCTATGAAGTCTTATACGGCTATTAATGACACTATTATTGTCAAGGAGACTTCTAATGGCAATCATACGCTGAGTGATAAAAGTTGGTATTACCACCCAGAAGACTTCCCCGCACATGGTGATGGCAAGCATTATCGTGTAGCTAAAGGCACGGTGATCACGGAAGTGTTCCATATTAATGCTTCATGGGGTGTCATAAATGATGCAGTAATCTATATTGAGGGTACTGTTCATCTAAATGGCAACACCCTGAATGGCCCGACACTGGTAGTTGCAGAGGGTGGTAAGATTATTGTTGATGGCAACACAAATATGAGCAATGCTGGACGTATTATTGTGATGCCAGGTGGAGAGATTACGGGTGCCGATGGCGTTTCATTTAATGTAAATAATGGAATGCCTTGTTACAATGCAGGAACTATCACGTTCAACGGTGAACTGAATGTGAATGGTTCAGACATGTATAATAATGGCACCATCAATGTTGATGTGCTGCGCAACACCAGTGGCGGTAAGTTCACCAACTTTGGCCAGATTACGGCTCGTACCAACAAACAAGCTGCTGATTCTTATAATTCCACGGTCATTAACGGCTGCTATATGCATTTTAAGGAGGATGCTGGTATTGGAACGCTTACCTTGTTGGACAACAGCCGCCTTGATGTGGATGGACGGGCAGAATTTAATATGGCAACGCAGACTTTATACAATCTGAGCGAGATTAATGCCGGAGCCATTTATCTGAATTCTACTAAATTTGCAGGTCCCACTGCAAATAGCGCTTTCGCTGTGATAAAGACGGCAAAAGTATGGGCAAACCAAGGTGCAGACTTAGCCGTTTCGGGTAATGTGTATTTTGATTGGAATGTTAACAACCTAGTTAATCATAAGGGTGAGGCAGATTTTAATTCGACGGTTGATAATGGCTATACGACACTGAGCTATATTAAGAGTTTGAATCTTAATTTCATTAATGAAGCCTCTTCTCCCGTTTCAATCCCAAAGGGTACTTGTACAGGCAATGGTTACAATTCCAGTGGGGGCGGAGGTATTGATCCTGGTGAGCCTGTGGTTTACACCTATGCCTATGAGGACACCTTTATGGGTGACTACGATATGAACGACGTGGTGCTCTATGTGAATGAAAATAAGAACAACACAGATTCGCTTGATATCACGTTGATGTGTACGGGCGCTTCTTTCGACCTCAAGGTTTATTACAATCTGGAACCTCTTTTTGGAGGTAGGGAAGTACATGCTGTCCTTGGTGGTGACAAAGGTAAGTTTATCAATACAGGTGATACTAGCAATGACAAGTTTGAAAAACGCACTCCAGTCACTACCCATATGAAGAAGCCTTCTTCTGGCTTTGCCATAGGCAGTGCCAACTTCTGGGTTTTATCGCCGATGGGAGAAATAACAATCAACACGAATGCCAATGCTGGCGGCGGACTGGCCAATGCCCCGTACGGTATCGTCATACCCGAGCATAAATGGAAATGGCCTACGGAGTGGACACGCATCACAAATGCTTATGAAGATTTCAGTGGATTTGCTGCCGATAGGAATAATAACAAAAACTGGTACACAAAAATAACAGGTAGTGTCTATAATCAGTAACCCCTAAATGAATAATGCTAACGCTTCGTGTCTATGTCAGGCGCGAAGCGTTACTGTTTTGGGCAAGATGGAAATGGAGAAAGTGGCAACGGCAAAGATGCGGGCTGGCTACATGCGCTACCTGAAGTTACAGCGCAGCATGTCGGCCAATACGCTGGATGCCTATCAGCGCGACTTGCAGAAGCTGCTCGTCTTTCTGAAAGGGGAGGGGAAGAGCGTCACTGATGTGGAACTGGCCGATTTGCAGACGTTTGCCGCCCAGCTGCACGACATTGGGGTGGGGCCGCGTTCGCAGTGCCGCATCCTGAGTGGTGTGCGTTCGTTCTATCGTTATCTGCTATTAGATGGCTACATTGAGCAGGACCCCACGGAACTGTTGGAAAGTCCTGTGCTGGGTGAGCACCTCCCGGAGTATCTTACGCCTCAGGAGGTAGACCAGTTGGAGGATTCCATCGACCTGAGCGTACCCGAGGGCCATCGTAACCGTGCCATTATCGAGGTGTTGTTCTCCTGTGGGTTGCGCGTTTCCGAGCTGGTTGCACTGAAGTGGAGTCAGCTATATGCCGAGGAGCGCTATCTCCGCATTTTGGGGAAAGGCTCGAAGGAGCGGCTGGTGCCTATCTCAGAGCGGGCACTGAAGGAGATAGAATTCTATCTGCCTTGGCGCAACAGCCTGAAGATAAAGCCTGGTGAGGAAGACTATATCTTTTTGAACCGTCGTGGGGCCCATTTGACACGCACCATGATCCTGATCATGCTGAAACGGCAGGCCGAAATTGCCAGCATCCAGAAAACCATTTCCCCCCACACACTGCGCCACTCTTTTGCCACAGCCTTGCTGGAAGGCGGTGCTGACTTGCGCGTTATCCAGGCTCTGTTGGGCCATGAAAGCATCGGTACCACGGAAATCTACACCCACATCAGTGTGCAGACATTGCGTAGGGAAGTGCTGGAGCATCATCCCCGGAACATGCGATAGCTTTACAAAACGAATGAAGCCCGACAATCGCCGGGCTTCTATGAGTTGCGGAGGCAGGACTCGAACATGCGACCTCCAGGTTATGAGCCTGGCGAGCTACCAACTGCTCCACTCCGCGATGTGGCTTTTCGTTAAGCGGGTGCAAAGGTACTGCTTTTTTCTGAGAATTCCAAATTTTCCTGCATCTTTTTTTGTCTTTCATACATTTTCGGGCAAAATGCTTGGCCGTTTGAAATAAAATCCTTAATTTTGCACACGCTATCGGTAGTGTGCAATGCCGTAGCCGCAAAAACCATGTCAATATCAAAGACAAGGCAATTGCTGGTCGACGTGGCGCGCCAGCTTTTTGCCAAGAACGGACTTGAAAGCACCACGATGAACGACATTGCCCAAGCCTCGGGTAAAGGACGTCGCACGCTCTACACCTATTTTAAGTCGAAGGACGACATCTACTATGCCGTCATTGAGACTGAGCTGGAGCGCCTCAGCGACAAGCTCGATGAAGTGGCAGCCCGTAAAATCAGCCCCCAGGAGAAAGTCATCGAACTGATCTACACTCACCTGAGCATGATACGTGAGACGGTAGTGCGCAATGGCAATCTGCGTGCCGAGTTCTTCCGTAATATCTGGATGGTGGAAAAGGTGCGCAAGCACTTTGACTTGGCCGAGGTGGAGCTGTTTCGCAAGGTGTTTGCCGAGGGAAAGGAAGATGGCGAGTTCGACATTGAGAACGTCAATCTGGTGGCCGACATCACCCACTATTGTATCAAAGGTTTGGAAGTGCCTTATATCTATGGGCGCATTGGACATGGTATGCGCGAAGAGGACACCAAGCCTCAGGTGGCAAAGTTTGTCTATGGTGCACTGGGCAAGCGCAAGTTTTGATTTCATAAATTTTAAAAGATAGAAGCAATTATGGGACTATTGGAAGGTAAGACTGCACTGATTACGGGTGCAGCACGCGGTATCGGAAAAGCTATCGCACTGAAATTTGCTGAGGAAGGCTGCAACATTGCATTTACCGACCTCGCTGTGAACGAAGAAACCGAACAGGAAATTGCCGCCAAGGGCGTGAAAGCCAAGAGCTATGCCTCGAATGCCGCCGACTTCGCCCAGACCGATGAGGTGGTGAAGCAGGTGAAGGAAGAGTTTGGCTCTATCGACATTCTGGTGAACAATGCTGGCATAACGAAGGACGGCCTGATGTTGCGCATGACCGAGCAGCAGTGGGACGCCGTGATTGCCGTCAACCTGAAGTCGGCCTTCAATTTCATCCACGCCTGTGTGCCTGTGATGATGCGCCAGCGTGGCGGCTCCATCATCAACATGGCCTCGGTGGTGGGCGTTCATGGCAACGCTGGTCAGGCCAACTATGCTGCTTCGAAGGCCGGGCTCATTGCCCTGGCTAAGAGCATCGGTCAGGAGATGGGTCCCAAGGGCATCCGTGCCAACGCCATCGCTCCAGGCTTCATCGACACCGCCATGACGCAGGCTCTCAGTGAGGAGGTGCGCAAGGAGTGGTGCCAGAAGATTCCCCTGCGCCGTGGTGGCACCGTCGACGACATTGCCAACTGCGCCGTGTTCCTGGCTAGCGACATGTCGAGCTATATCAGCGGGCAGGTCATCCAGGTCGATGGCGGCATGAATATGTAGCATGCCTATGATTATCAAGTATTACGATGAATGCGTGAAATACGCATTGCAGCAACGGGGTATTGCCGGTGACAACTTCAAGGAGACCAGTCTCCGGGTCTATCAGCGCCAAGTGGCCAACCCTGTGAACCTGTTGAAGGTGCTGACCAAGGGTGGCATAGTCATTCCTACCATTGTCGACACCCTGTTTGGCGGCAACGGCTTCGAGTTTGTGGCCACCATTCTGATTCATGTTGACGAGGTGGCAGGCGAGGCCACGCTCTACGTGCCCGCTACGGGCCAAGAGCAGCGTTTCCCGCTCGATGCCTTCATCCATGCATGGGAGGCCACATCGGGCCTGTGCACCACAGCCTTCACCCCCGACGAGAAGACCTATCGCCCCAAGCTGCTCAACCTCTCGCATGTTGAGCTGCCCGAGGTGTACAACAGCCTGCGTGAAGCCATTGCCGAGAATGCCCACGACACTTGGGCCTTGGAGCGTCAAAGCGAAGGCTGGACCTGGGGGGCGCAGCGCGACGACAGCCGGCTGGAGACGCCCGACATGGTGCCCTACGACCAGCTGCCGGAATCGGAGAAGCAGTACGACCGCATTATGGCAGCCGACACCCTGCGTCTCCTCCTGGCCCTGGGCTATAAAGTGGTGAAGGAATAGGCGCTCGAACCGTCAAACAGACTTTCGGAGTTGACCATGCAAGTAGTCTACGAAGACAACCATATCATTGTTGTAAACAAACAGAGCGGGGAGATCGTCCAGGGCGACAAGACTGGCGACCGTCCCCTCTCCGATTTGGTGAAGGACTATCTGAAGGAGAAATACCACAAGCCTGGCGATGTCTTCCTTGGTGTGACCCATCGTCTCGACCGTCCCGTCAGCGGGCTTGTCGTCTTTGCCCGCACATCGAAAGCCCTGGCCCGGCTGAACAAGATGTTTGCCGAGGGGCAGGTGCACAAGACCTATTGGGCCATTGTCGGAAGTGAAGAGCGGCATGTGAATGATCAGTTTTCACTCCTTACCCATTGGCTCACGCGCAATGAGCAGCAGAACAAGTCGTATGCCCACGACCACGAGGTGCCAGGCTCCAAGCTGGCCCGCCTGCGCTATCGTGTGCTGGCCTGTGGCGACCGTTATCAGCTGGTGGAGGTGGAGTTGCTCACGGGCCGCCACCACCAGATTCGCTGTCAGCTCTCGGCCATTGGGATGCCCATTCGTGGCGATCTGAAGTATGGTGCCCGCCGTTCCAATCCCGATGGCAGCATCTCCTTGCTTTCCCGTCATCTGGAGTTTGTTCATCCCGTGTCCAAACAGCCCATCAGCCTCGATGCTCCCCTGCCTCCCGACCCGTTGTGGCAGGCACTATGCCCCCTCTGACCGCTCAGATGAAGAAAGTGTTCAAGTGGATAGGCATCGTGCTGCTCAGCCCTATCCTGTTATTTGTCATATTGGCAGCGCTGCCAATATGACAAATAACAGGATA
>ERZ842401.4335-NODE-4335-length-16617-cov-3.983396_pt1 | contig 16617 bp, 21 predicted proteins | sample MGYA00521270_ERZ842401 | MGnify/ENA primary metagenome ERZ842401 (study PRJEB31892, sample SAMEA3878208) | bioreactor metagenome | biome: Moose rumen | place: Sweden | collected 2011-10 | study: EMG produced TPA metagenomics assembly of the PRJEB12797 data set...
AGTTCAACATGGCTTAATGCCATGGTAGGGGTTAATAATTATACTTATAGTGCAGATTATGGAGAAGATAAATTAGAATTATCAGTTGAGTTTCAAAACAAGTATCTTGGTATATAAATGAATATCTATATATTAGATGAAAAACTTAATATAATAGCGATATATGATTTTTACAAATCAATTATATGGTCTAATAGATATTATAAGGTCGGCGATTTTGAACTACAAATACCACTTATAAAAAATGTAAAAGACAAAATAAAACAAGATTATTTTATATATAGAGATATAGATTATAACAATGGTATTATAGAAAGGCCTAAAGTCATAGAAAAAATTGAATTAATTGATAATTCAAATGAGTATTCATTGCTTGTAAGCGGTAGAGATGCAACAGCCTTACTTGATAGAAGAGTTATATATCCGACCGAAATATTAAATGGCGAATATGAAAATAGCATATTATCGTTAATAACTAATCATATTATAAGTCCATCAGATAGTAATAGACGAATTAGCATAATTGATATAAATAATACTGGACTTATCGAGGATACAATTGATGCTCAGATTACGGGAGATACAATACTTAAATATCTGGAAGATGTATCGGCGGATTATAAAATTGGATTCAGAACGGACTTAGATATATTAAATAAAAAATTAATATTTAAACTGTATAGAGGCACAAAGAGAACTGGAGATGATCCTGTAATTATAAGTCGTAAATTTGATAATTTGATTAAATATAATTACGTTAAAGATAAAGAAAAATATAAAAATATGGCCTTTGTAGCAGGTGCGGGCGAAGGCTCAGGTAGAAAATTAGTTAAAATTGGCGATGAATTATCAGAGCTTGATCGTAGGGAAATGTTTGTTGATGCAAGGGATTTACAAGAGACAGATTCAGAAGGTCAAGCAATATCCGATGCAGATTACATGGAGCAATTAAAACAAAGGGGCTCTGAAAAGCTAACTGAAAATAAGATAGATGTAACTAATAGCTGTGAGGCGGAACTCGATGGTACGTTTACATTTAATAAAGACTATTTTTTGGGCGATGAGATAATATGCGAAAGCTATCAAGTATTTAAAGAGAGGATAGTAGAAGTTACTGAAAGTATGACTGCATCTGGCGTCAAAAACGAATTAACATACGAAGAGGTAGAAGAAGATGATTAAATATGGATTTTTTAATTCAAAATTACTTACTAACGGAGATTATGACAGAAAGTATAATGCTGATGATGTAAATAATTTCTTTAAAGGAGCTATGAGTAGGGATGGCATTTATCAGTTTGTTGGCAATCAGTGTAGAGTTATGGCTTCAAGCGGAATGAATGTCATAGTTAGAGATGGTAGGGGGCAAATTAATTACCATTGGTTCGAAAATACAGCTAATGAAATTATAAATATAAATGAGGCTCATGCTACTCTTGATAGATGGACAGCTATCATTGCCAGATATGATTCTGCTAATAGGAATATATATCTTATGGCAGTAGATGGGGCTGCAGCAGAAAGCCCAGCAAAACCTACTATTCAAAGAACGGATACATTAAGAGATATAGTTCTTGCTTATGTCTATGTTGCAGCAGGAGTAACAGAAATCACCAATTCTGACATAACAGACACTGTGGAAGATATAGAAGTATGTGGTTTTATATCTTCGCTTCTTGATGGAACTGATAGTATACTTAAAGTTAATAAATTACCAATACCAAGCTTAAGCTGTCAGGGTAAAATATATTACCTTAGAGAAAAATCAAAAACGAACGGAAAAACATATGAAAAAGGCTATTATTATTGTGAGCCATCTAATACATATTATGATTTTGATGATTTTGATTTTACGACTGATATAGCATCAAATAGACCTACAGCGAGCGAAGATTATTTAGAAATATTATTTTATGCAAGTGACACTGATACTTGGTATAGATGCATAGAGTCAAGTGAAGATGTATATGAGTGGCAGGAAGTAACAGTCAATGAAGTAGAAGAATTGCCAGAGGCAACAGAAGATATATACAATAATTTCTATATTGTTGGAAATTCATTATACATAGTTTCAATGAAATCCACAAATTATAAATGGTATATGTTTGGAACTGGTAGTGGCGGTGGTAGAGGCGACTATGCAGTTATACGGATTGAATATCCAGAGGGTACTGAAGTACAAGTGACTTTTGATGGCGACACAGTCGATGCTACTGATACAAGTGGTACATGGCTTTATGGGTGCGATAAGGCAGGAACATATACAGTCGGAATAAAAAATACATCTATAACAAAAGAAGTTGAGATTACTGCTCAAGGTCAAGTTGAGAGTATATATATAAGTCCACAGGTAATCAATTATAGATTGATATACTATCTTGGCAACGAGTTTGCAAGCCCAACTGAAGAAGAAAGACAATATGCTATACCTACGGGTGGGTGGAATGAATCTAATGCCAGTATACAAACATCCTCGAGCAACACCCAGCCAGGTGCTGCTGGCTATAAAACAGCAGTAAATGTTAATACTAACGGTTTCAGCAAAATGTTTATGACAGGAAACTTTAGAGATTATGGAGTATATAACTGGAATGGCTTTGGCATTGGTTCTGAATATAAGTCAAATGTTGGTAGTAAAAGAGATAGTTTTTTGAATTCCGCTTTTTTAGAAGTGATTTATCAAAACTCTTCAAACCATTCACAAACTTTTAATTTAAGCCAATATAATAATATTGAATTAAATTCAACTATTCAAATTGGAACATTAGCATATCGCAATGGTGGTGAAGCTACTAGTGGAACTTGGTCTCGCACTTTTACTAATACTAAAAATAGTAATAATTTATATATGAAGTGTAATTTTAGTCAATCAGGGAACACTTATTATACTGAGGCATCTGTCTATGCATTAGGTTTTGTTAATGAGGATGATATAAGTGGCTTATCTGATTACGGATCAACAATAAGCGAGATATGTGCTAATGCGGTTTCATTATTTGATGATATTTCTGCTTTGGAATGGATGGTGCTTAATTGCACTGGAGACTTTATGATAAGTGCATTGGTAAATAGTAATTTTGTAAATGCTATGAACGCAAGTTCCAATAAAACGATAGTAACCGCAAATGAACACTGGGCGAGATTTATAGCATTATTAAGTGTATAGGAGGCTGATAATGGATAATAAAAGTGTATGGCATATAAAACCTCAAGGAAGCACATTAGAAAGGGCAATTATCAATACATTAAACTTCATTACAGATATAGTTATTGATACGATAGTAAAACCTAATCAAGAAAAAACAAACAATAATACCAATCAAATTGCAGAAATAGATAGGCAAGTTACATCTGATAATGAAACTTTACTCGATATGGCTTATGAGTTAGACACAGTAAAAGATGACAATGCAGAACTTAACGAGGGCTACTTAGACCTTGATTATAGACTATCACTAATAGAAGATAAAGAGGAGGTATAGTGTGAATTATTATGAGAGATACAAAAAACTAATAAGCGATAAAACTACAAGCGGGGGATTGACAGAGGCGTTTGTAGAGCAAACAACAGAAAGACTTGACTACTACTTAAGAAAGAGGAAGATTACACAGGAGCAGTATGATGAGTTAATTACTCTGATGAACCCTAATGATTAGTTATGGATAAAAAGAAAAGATTAAAAGAATTAAATGACTTTGTCGGGAACGACAAGGTCATTTTTTTAAGAAATTTAATAGACGACATTATTTTTATGGAAGAGCGGTTAGAAAAGCTTAAAAAGCTACCTTTTATTAAAACTAATGTTAAAAATCCTGTTGAACAGCGACGAACAGAATCATCAAAGCTATATCTGTCGTTAATGGCTCAGTATACGCAAGACATTAAAACTTTATCATATCTTGCCGGAAAAAGTGGCGATGAGGAAGAGATAAGCCCTCTTCGTATGTATATACAAACTTTATCAAAAAAAAGGGGATAATTTAAATGAATAATAAATATGTACCATTAAAAGAAAATAATGTTGGTATATCTAAAACTAATTATGATGGTTTAGCTGTTAATGCTAACAATATTAAGATTGCTGATGATATGCCAGACGGAACATTGCTTGAAGTTTTTGACGAAAGCACAGGTAAAATTGTGACTTATGCGGAAGCAATCAATGAATTATGGTATGAAAGGTAGGTAATATATGGCTGGATTTAGTGGAGCGACATTTGGATCGGTAAAAACATGGTCTAAAGAATATACAGACTCTCAAATACCTTTATATTTATCATCGGGTGCAACACCTAAAGGTAGCTGGAATGCTGACACCAATATTCCAACTATCACACAGGGATCTGGTTCTATTGGAGAATATTACGATGTTATAGAAGCTGGCGAGTGGGATGGCATAAGTTTTTTGGTTGGCGACAGAATTATATTTACTGCTAAAAATAAATGGGAACGAGTGCCAACTGGTGTGGAAAGTGATGCGCCAATTGTTATTGAATATATTGATGAATATACCACCAGTTTTCCAACAGTAAGGAAAAGCGGAAATACCCTTAAGATTGGCGATTATGTGGGGGTAAAATCTACTGCTCACCTTCCGTTTACTGTAGGTAGTATAATTTTTGATAGCTTTAGTGATCAAGCAATTTGGAATGGTACTCAGTGGCAAGAGAAATCATATAATGTTGGCAAAACGAACGAAGTTGCAGTAAATAATAAAACTTCAGAGAGTATTTCTGGTACAGCCAGTTATCAAAGTGAAGTCAACATTGAAAACAAGACTGCAATAACCAATCTACAAACATTATGCAACACACTCGATGAAGAATACAAGAAGGCTGGATTTACATTTACGGCTACAACAACTACTTTAGATGGCATTGATACTACAGTTCTCAATGTCAAAGATAAAAACGGCAACAATTTATTAAATATAGATTTGATGGGTGCGATGACTGGGCAAGATTTATTAGATGCAATTAAAGACCTACCTGCAGAACTCACAAATAAAACAATAGATTGTGGCACATTTAATCCCTAATTAAAAAAGAAAAGGAGAAAAAGAATTATGAACAAAATTTATATCAAAACAGGTTTAGCAGCTAATTTAGCAAGCGCAGGTTATCGTTTAGGCGAACTTAAGTTTACTACTGATGATAACAAACTCTATGTCGGCAATGGCACAAAGAATGTAGAACTTAATGCAGTTATTAACCCAGTAACAGCTATATCAACTATCACTTATGATGAAGTAAATACCAACTCATTCTACTTCTTAACACAGAATGATAACTCATACAAGACAGGTATCTATTATGCCTCAGTAAGCGGTCAAGTTATCAACTGGCACGATTGCGGTGGTGCAGTTACTTGGGCTAATATCGATGGTAATGTATCAGATAATACAGCACTCTGGACTTTACTTGGTAATGTAGCAAATCTTGAAACTACATCAACTAATTTAACTGGTGCTATCAATGAATTAAAAGACACTCTTGATGGTCTTGGCTCAGGGATGACTTGGAAAGGTGTTGTAGCTACTACAAGCGCTTTGCCAACTTCTGGTCAGTCAAATGGCGATATGTATTATGTAACAGCTGAGTCAGCTAACTATGTATGGAATGGCACATCATCAGACTGGGATGCATTATCAGGTGCGGTTGACCTTTCAGGCTTAGTAGAGAAGACTACAACTGTTGCAGGCTTACCACTCTCAAGCAACATCGCAGCTACAGACCTTAAGAATGCTTTAGGTGTTGGTTCTGCATATACTTATAAAGGCGTTGTAGCAGATACCACAGCACTTAGGAATATCAAAACTAAGACAACTGGCGATTGCTATTATGTAACCGCAGCTACAAGCACTTATGCTTGGAATGGCACTGAGTGGCAGTCAATCGGACAAACAATAGACGCTTCACTTTATCAGACCAAAACAGATAACTCACTTGCTACAACAGCAAAGACAGTAGTAGGTGCTATCTCAGAGTTGAAGACAGATGCAGTAGGCAACATTGTTAAGTTCACTTATGATACATCAGTTCATACACTTAAGTTAGGTCTATATAAGAGTGACAATTCAACGCTTATCAGCGAGACAGCAACTATAGACCTACCTATCGAAGGTCTTATCTCTACAATAGAGTATGTGGCTTCTATACCATCAGGCGAATATTCAGGACAACATGGACTTAAGATTACTCTTCAGAACGGCAATATCTCTTATGTTCCACTTGATGCACTTATCAATGGTATGGTAACTGAGACTGGCACACAGACTCTTACTAACAAGACCATTGATGCAGATGATAACACTATACAAGATTTAACTGTATCTAACTTTAAGAGCGGTATTGTAAAGACTACAGTAGCAGGTTCTACTACAGCCGTTGATACAGCTATCGTATCAGAGAAAGCCATAAGAACAGAGTTAGACACTAAGGTTGATATAGCACAAGGCGTAGGTAATGCAGGAAAGATACTTATGGTTAATTCAAGTGGTAACCTTGTATTAACAGACGAGATAGATTGTGGCACATTTTAATTAAAAACGGAGGATTAAGCCGTGAGCGTAAAACTTCAAATTAAAAGAGGTTTGGCTGATGACATAACCACTCAAGGTGGCGTTGCTTCTGGGGAACTCAAGTTTGCAACTGATACCGAGATGGTGTATATAGGTAACGGCACTGCCAACATACCAGTTGGTGGTGCTGATACCGTATTCAAAAATTCAACCCAAACCTTAACAAATAAGACAATAGATGCAAACTATAACACGGTGTCTAATTTAACAGCCTCTAACTTTCAAGGGGGAATGATTAAAACTTCAGTAGCAAGTGATTACTACTACTGCTTTTATTTAAGTGGTGCAACCTACCCTTATGTATATACCAAGTCAATAAGTCAAGGCACAGTAGAGATATACACTATTACTAAGGATGCCAATGATAATGTCACAGCCATTACTAATATTGACACAGGCACAATGAACGCAAGTGAAGTATTGATTTATGGCTCACTCACATATAATCGCTATGATACTAATGATGGTTATTATATAATTGGCTCTGCAAGTAAGTTGCTTAACCTTGATGTTGCTATACAGTTCTATAAGAGGGCTGCAAGCACAGGTGGGTCAGGAGGTGGCACAGGCGACGCCATAACAGTAGTCACAACCTTGCCAGAAACACACGACCAAACAAAACTATATAAAGTATCAAGCACTGAGGCTATATGGTGGTGGAATGGCACGGAGTATATAGACATATCATCTGAAAGTGAAATGCTTGAAGTGACAGAGTTTCCTATGACTGATATTAAAACAGGTAGGTTATATAAACTAACTCAAAATGTCACTCACTTAGACACAGCTCGTTATATGATGAACGAGAAAGAGTTTACTGAATCAGCAACTACATCAGAAGATGCTTATACTCATAATACTGCAACTGATAAATGGTATTATGGCACCGAAGAGATAACAGTATTGACCCCTACAGCACTACCAGAGCCAGAAAATACACTTAATGGCAATTACTATTATGTCGGAGGCTCACTCTATCTATGTGCATTAAATATACCTACAATCATAGACTATTATGCTGGTATATACGCATATATGAATAGTGGCTGGAGAGCATTATATACCGAAAACTTGATGGTTGATTATAACACAGGTATAGCACCATCATCATTACCTAAAATAGGCGGTGTGTATGTCAAGGGCGAACACAATATAAGTTATTATGGCGGTCTTACTGAATCTACTGCAGACGGTAAATATCAACCTAAGACTATGGATAGCCCTCTTAGTGGCTTTACGGCTACTACAGTTGAGGGAACACTTGAAGAATTAAATGGCAAAATATCAACTGCAACTCGTATCAAAGGCTCTGTAAATACTATAAATGACTTGCCAGCAACACCATCAACGGGCGATATGTATGTTGTAAAGACTGTATATGACGCTACTGAATATAGTTTCAAGCCAATAGCATATACGAGTGATACAACTCATACAGGCACTGGTTATGAGTATGATAGCACTGAGGATAAATATTATTATAATGGAACTGAACTCACAATCAATGAAGTGGCTGAATTGCCAACAGCTTCGGCTTCTACTGTGGGGAACTACTATCTTGTAGGTAGTAGTCTATTCTTAGGCGAAAGCACAATACCAACAAGAACTAATATACTTTATTGTTATACTGGTGAAAATTGGTTTGAGTATGGCTCATCTGATATTGATATGACAGCATATCAGAGATGGGAGCAGAAGATAGACAGCTTTAAGAGTGCTAACCCAAGTATGACATTTAGTGATGCTTCGTCTGTAGCTATGAATGATGAGTTTACACTTGCAAGAATTGAAGCAACCTTAGGCACACCTGTAACTGATATCCAAAGCCCAGATAGAACTTTAATGAATATACCAAATGATGTTGATGTAGATGATGGGCAGATACACATTGAAGTATTGACACACTCAGGCTCATTTACAGCAATCGAGAATGTATCAGAATTGCCAAATGGTGTAGTAGCAGGATATAGATACGACTATATCAATAGCATAGATAAAAGCAAATTAAAAAAGTTCTACCGAATGAAAAAGATAACAGCCGTAGATAGAGATGTAGAACTTCTTGGTGTATGGTATGAGTATTATAACGGGAACTATTATTATAATGGCACTCAAATAACACCTACAAGCACTGAGACACTACCGACAGCAAGTTCTTCTAATGAGGGAACATACTATAAACTTACAAGCGATAGTTCTAATTATATAATCTACTTAAGCGAATATGTTCTTGCCGTGGCACAAGATGTCAACCATTTTACTGGAGAACTGCTATATGACTCTACAGGCTTGCCATTAGTTAAACAAAGTTTGACTGAAACGCAAGTGCAATTATACCCAGATGACTCTATAACTATCTATGTCCTTGATACTAATGATATGACCCCAAGGCATAATGACTGGGTTGTAGGGTATGAACAAGTATCAGTAGAAGACTATATGACAGGTAGCCCTAAAACGGTTGACTGTCCTTGGTATAAGGTTAAAGCCGTGACAATAACAAGTAGTTCAGCATATATAGAAGCAAGCCGTAGATATGATAGCGGACTTAATGTCAATGAGGCAGGTGTATATGGCTATTATACACTTACTGAGTCGGCTGACTCTAAGTTATATAGCAATCACGGAGAAGGTATGTCAGAACTACCACACGGATTTAATGGCACATTTACATTTACACCAGCTTCTAATGTCTCAGCCCAGCAAGAGATAAGAGGTTATGTTGATAATGGAAAGATTAAAGGAGCGGGCAACATAACCATAGATAAAATATACATAACAGGGATATTACACTAATGAAAAAGATATTATTTACAATCGGTGTTATAGTGGCATCACTCTCTATAATGTTTATCACACACGCTCGAGTGGTAATTGGCGAGTATGTCACTAAAGCCGAAGTAAAAGCATATTATGCGAGTTTGTCAGAAGCATTTAGAGATGTGACTGACCTGACAAAAAATAAAAAACTATATCAAAGGCTCGAAAATAATGAGGGCATCCGTAAAATTAAAGAAGAGCTGCAGTGGAAGATACTAAACGAGAATGCGACACGAAGTAATGGCATAAGATAGGAGAGATATATGAGTGAAATTAAAGATGTAATGACCGTAATAGATGACCCAAAATACCTTAAGGTAATCATAGCATTGCTTATAAGTATTCTTGCAGTCATTATCAAGGCTGGTCTACAACAAATTATCAAAATACTCGGAGATATGAAAAAGAGTGATGACGGGAAGTGGGGTCTTATTAACAATAAGGTTGATAATATAAATATAAGACTCAATGAAATTGACAATAAGATAGAACTCAATAATAACTCTACTGTATCACTAATATATCATCAATGCTTAAACGAAGCCTTAAAATGGAAAGAGAAAGGGTATATAGACTTAGGGGCTAAAAAATACTTCGAGAGTATGTGGGCTAATTATATTAAACTTGGCGATGGCTTAGGCACAGAGCCAATAGACATAATTAAAGAATTAGATATGAAACCGTAAAGGAGGGAAGATATGGATTTTATAGTAAATAATTGGTATTTAATAGTCGCATTAGTTGCGATTATAGCAGTGGTAATATTTTTAGCAGTTAAGTTCTTAGGCTTGCCTACAGCCACACAAATAGCAAAGGTTAAAGAGTGGTTAGTGTATGCTTGTATGGAAGCAGAGAAAGCACTCGGTGAGAAGACAGGACAACTAAAGCTTAGAATGGTCTATGATATGTTTCTTACTAAGTTCCCGTGGCTCGCTAAGGTTATAACATTTGAGCAGTTCTCAGGTATGGTAGATGAAGCACTTGAAAGATTTAAGAAAATGCTCGAATCTAATGTGGCAGTTCAGAATATCGTTAAAGAGGAAAAATAAATGAAAAAGTTAGTAATACTACTTGTTATACTATGCCTTTGTGCGTGTAACAAGGTTAAAGAAGAGCCTAAAGAAGAACCTAAAGAAGAGTTAATAAAGATTTACGAAGAAGAGGGCTTGTCATTCTATGTAGCGACACCATCAGGCATACTATATTATGCAACTGATAGTGAGCCAGTAGTCTATACAGACGAAAAAGGCGAAACTCGAAACATATACGATGATATTGAATAGGAGGTTATGTTAATGAATATTTTTAAGACAGGTAAAAGTTTAGCAGAGAATACTACAGGCTTTAAGTCAACAGCCATAACGTTTAGTTATCAACTCGCTTTTTGGGTTATTTGTATAAACTTAGTATTATTCTATGTGCTTATGTTTATGGGCGGGGTAATGTCAGACTTCACTGTATATGCAGATGTTCTTAAAGACTTTGCATTGCCTATAATCACAGCAACTATAACATTCTGCTCTATCGCAATAACTACTTGCTTAGGTGCTCAAGCAATAGATGGTCGGAAAGACGACACAAATTCGCCTCAGCAATAATTTATGAAATATATTGTTCTGAAGCCCTCCTTTAAGAATAAATAGTTCTATGTGCTGAGGGTAGGACATAAGAAAAGGGGAATTGCGATGTTTAATTGCTCCTGTAAAACAATTGAATATTGATAGACACTTTTCTTCCACATCGCTCTAATGTTAGCGAGTGGCTTTACACTTATTATAAAATATGGATAATAATATAAAACAATTTTTAGAAACAGCATATAATGAAATTGGCTATCTTGAAAAGTCAAGTAAAAAAGACTTGGACGATAAGGAAGCAAATGTAGGCACTAAAAACTATACAAAATATGCCAGAGATTGCTTCCCTGAACTACAAGCTAACCCTTGGTGTTGTATGTTTGTATGGTGGTGCTTTGAGCAGACATTTGGCAAGATTATGGCTCGCAATTTAGTTGGCGAAAAGACAGCAAAATGTAGCACAATGAAACAAAGAATGTTAAATATAGGTTGCAAAACTACAAGCAATGCTAAAGAGGGCGATTTAATATTCTTTGATAGAGGCTCAGGGATATGCCATATAGGTATAGTCTATAGTATAGGCGACAAAGCATTTTCTACTATTGAGGGTAATACATCAGCAAGTAAAAGTAGTGCAGATTATAATAAGATAGTGCCTAACGGTGGTGGGGTGTTTGTAAGGGCATATAATTATGGGAATATCAACATCAATGACTTTGTGCGACCTAAATGGGAGCTATTACAAGATAATAGTGATAAAAGTCTAATAATTAAATACATAATTTCAGGTGCTAATGTGAATATACGAGCAGGTGCAGGAACACATTGCAGATGGGTAGGCGTAGAGAAAAAGGGTTATCAATTATATGTTATCGGCTCGGCACTCGACCCATCAGGGCGTGAATGGTATAAGATAATGTATAAAGGGCAAGAAGCCTATATATCAGCAAAATATGTAGAAAAAGAAGAGATATACGCAAGTGGTTAGTTTTTGCGGGGATTATGTGAAAAAGATATAAAAAAGAATGGTCGCAAGACCATTTTTTTGTTGCAAAAAATTGAGAATAGATATATAATAGATTCATAAAGAAAATATAGGAGGTGTATCATGGCAAATGTTTTAGATGTAGCAAAGTTTATATGCGAATATTATAAAAAAATATCTAACGAAGATATTGATGAGTTAAAATTGCATAAATTATTATATTTTTGTCAAAGAGAACATTTGGCAATACTTAATACTCCTTTATTTGACGAGCCATTATTAGGATGGAGGCATGGTCCAGTTTCTAAAATTGTAAGAGATAATTTTGATAAAACGCTGTTAGTTGGAGATAGTTCTAACGTTTCTCTCGATGATAAAAATATAATAAAGAATGTAGTTGAACAATATGGCGAGTTTTCCTCTTGGAAGTTAAGAGACTTGTCCCATGAAGAGATTTCTTGGAAAAATAGTAGAGCTGGATTAGAACCATATCAAAACGGGAATAAGGAATTGAGCATTGAGGATATCAGAGAAGATGCCAAAAAAGTAAGGCCATTTGATTCTACTTGGGGAATGTATTATGATGAGTTTGATTTAATGGGTGAGTTAGCATGATAGGTAAGATATACATGATAAACTTGCCATTTTATGATATTAAAACTCATAGTAAAGCTTTTAAGGAACGCCCAGCCCTTATTATTGGAATTGCAGACAAAGATGACTTTAATATTATTCCTGTTTCATCTTGCCAGTTTACACAAAATATAGATAAAGATTTTGATGTAGAAATTGCATTAAAACAAAAATGTTATGCAAGGACACATAAACAAACAATAGCACATAGAAAAGACACAGGAAGATTCATTGCAGACTTAAAAAACAATAATAATACTGTATATAACAAAATAATTGATAAATGGAACCAGTATTGTGAAAGAATTAATAAATATTTATAAATAAGATCAGATGCTTTTTTGTGGACAAATCCGTGGACAAATTTTGGACAAATTTTTCGTGAACTTCTACACAATGCGTGTAATATTGCACATAATGTGAAATAAAAAAACATTGAATAATCAATGAAATTAAGGAAAAGTTGATTATTCAATGTTTGGTGAAACACGCTGGATATAATTCGATTCCCCCGTGTCTCACTCAGGAAATCTTATCTCAAAAGTAAGATTTTTTTGTTGGACCCCTATAGCCAAATGGTAAGGCAACGGTCTCTGACTCCGTCATCTTAAGGTTCGAATCCTTATAGGGGTGTTATTAAAGTATGTACTACTTTTTGAATGATAGGGGAGAGAACGATGGAAGGAAAGCTTCTTGTTATATCAGGGCTATCAGCTGCTGGTAAGGGAACTATTGCAAAAGCTTTGGTTGGTAATTTTGATAATTACTGTCTATCGGTATCTGCAACTACAAGAGAAAAGAGAGGACAAGAGCAAGAAGGGGTGGACTATTTTTTCAAAACAAAAGAGCAGTTTGATGAGATGATAAAGAATGGTGAGCTGCTTGAGTATGCAAAGTATGTAGATAATTATTATGGGACACCCAAGAAGTATGTAGAAGATAGATTGAAAGAAGGCATCAATGTCATACTTGAGATAGAGATGCAAGGTGCACTTCAGATAAAGAAAATATATGATAAGGCCATACTCATATTTTTCACAACTAGCAGCGCTAGGATTCAGAGAGAAAGACTTGTAAAAAGAAATCGTGATAGCAGAGAACAGATAGAAGCGAGAGTTAGACAGGCTATAATAGATGCAGAGTATGCAAAGCATTATGATTATGTCTTGGTCAACGAGACTATAGAGGGCTCTATTAAGGATATAAAAGATATAGTTAGTGGCAATTATGATAAGAATAAAAATATAGAGGCTATGAAGATACTAGATAAGATAGTTGAGGATATAAAGGAGGAGCAAAATGTTTGAACCATCAGTACAGAAATTAATCGATGAAGCTAATGAGAGTATACTCAATGAGAATGAGAAAATCAAAAGTAAGTACACGGTTATAATAGCGGCAGCTAAGAGGGCAAGACAATTAGTTGATGATAAAGATGAAAGGGTAGAAAATGGCAAAAATGCCTTAACTATAGCTATTGATGAGATTGAGAATAGGCTAGTTAAAGTGATACCTGATAATAAGGATTAATCCATATGAAGGCTTTGTTTGTATCACTTGGTTGCGATAAGAATACCGTAGATTCAGAAAAAGTCTTGAAAAGACTTGTAGATAAGTATGGCTTTGATATAAGCCTTTCTGAAAAAGATGCAGACATAGTTATAATCAATACTTGTAGCTTTATCCATGATGCGAAGAAAGAAAGCATAGAGTATATAAAGCACTTTGTTGATTTGAAAAAAAAGAATATTATAAAGAAGGTATTTGTACTTGGTTGTCTTGTGACTGAGAATCTAAAGACCCATGAGTATGATTCGCTATTTAAAGATGTGGATTATATACTAGCTCTTGACAAGTACCTATATGGTCTAAGTAATTATAATGATAGGATTAATGATGTCCTATCATTTTCTTCTTCTATAAAGATATGTGATGGCTGTGACAAATATTGCTCTTATTGTATAATACCTTATCTTAGGGGTAGATTTAAGAGTGCTAGGCCTTCACATATTCTAAAAGAAGTGAAGAAACTCGCAAAAAACGGCGTAAAGGAACTATCTATAGTAGGACAGGATGTGCTACATTATGGTGTAGATATAAAGGACGACCCGCTTTTCAATAAGAAAGAGAAACCTATAGCAAGTCTTATTAGAGAGATATCTAAGATTGAAGGGATAGAGTGGATAAGATTACTTTATTGTTATCCAGAAGAGATAGACGATAGTGTAATCAATATGATTAAGACAACAAAGAAAGTATTGCCATATATCGATATGCCTATCCAACATATAGATGATGATATTTTAAAATCTATGAATAGACATACGACAAAAGGTGCCATCGATAAGACTATAAGAAAACTAAGAAAAGAAATTCCAAATATCTGTATAAGAACAACTCTCATAGTTGGTTTTCCTGGTGAGACAGAAGAAAAGTTTGGAAAGTTATTATCCTATGTGAAAGAAATTAAGTTTGACAAGCTCGGAGTTTTTTGTTATAGCAGAGAGAAAATATCAAAGTCTTATAACTTTGATGGTCAAGTTGATGAACAAACGAAGAAAAGAAGAAAAAAAATAATCCTTGATGCTCAAAAAGATATTGTTAAAGAAAATAATAAAAAGAAATTAGGCATAGTGTATAATGCTATTGTAGAAGGAAGAGATATAAAAAAAAGAGATACATACATAGTTAGACCATATTTCAATGCAAGGGATATAGATGATAAAGTATATGTGAAGTCAAAAGATATGCTTATGTCAGGAAGTTTTGTCAATGTAGAGATTAATAGAATCAAAGGTATGGATTTAGAAGGCGAGATAGTATGATAGATAAGAACTTACCCAACAAACTTACCATGTGCAGAGTCATTGCGATACCTATATTTATAGTTTTATTTATGCTTGGGTTTCGTATTGGTTCGGCTGTGGTCTTTGTGCTTGCAAGCATCACAGATTATTTTGATGGAGTTATAGCTCGAAAATACAATCTTATATCTAATTTTGGTAAACTTATGGATCCGCTTGCTGATAAGATGCTTGTGATAACAGCACTTTTCTTACTTACTGAGACTAGAGAAGTCCATTTTCTATGTACCTTGATAGTGATCTTAAGAGAACTGACCATATCATCTATAAGACTAATTGCACTTGAACAAAATAAAGTTATAGCGGCATCTATGTGGGGGAAATTCAAGACAGCCACTCAGATGGTGGCCGTTATACTACTTCTTTTCAAGTTTTATAATATCAATGTAGTATGTTATTATATAACTTACGGGCTTTTCTATATATCAACGGCACTAGTTATAATATCTCTTATAGATTATGTGATTAAAAGCAAGGAAGTATTTACATCAAAACTATAATATGTATAAGGATCTTATCAAAAACTTAATTAAGACTAAAACCACAATATCTACTGCAGAATCTATAACTGGCGGCCTCATAGCAAAGTATATAACAGATGTGCCAGGAAGTTCTGGTATATTGAAAGAGAGTTTTATAGTATATTCTAATGATTCTAAGATCAATGTACTTGGTGTTGATGCAGGACTCATCAGTAAGTACGGCGTTGTGTCAAGAGAAGTAGCATGTGATATGTGTGTTAAGCTCAAGATGCTAACAAACGATGATATCTGTATATCAACCACAGGCAATGCTGGCCCAACTGTATGTGACGATAAACCTGTAGGAAGAGTGTACGTAGGGATAAACTATCTTGATGACGTCAAAGTATATGAATGTAATTTCGAAGGTGATAGAAATAAAATAAGAGAAGATACTGCAGAGTTTGTATTTGATGAAATATCAAAATTCATGAATTTTGAATAGGTATGGGCATTGTAATCAAAATTTTATCTATGCTTTTGATCATAATATTAGTTTTATTGATCATAATACTAGTTATATTTTTATATCCGTTTAAGTATATACTTGATATAAGATATGATGATAAAGCGCTAAAACTTTCTTTTAAATATTTTTTGATTAGTTTTTTACTTAAGATTGAATATAATGTGCCA
>ERZ842401.4336-NODE-4336-length-16612-cov-8.421212_pt1 | contig 16612 bp, 18 predicted proteins | sample MGYA00521270_ERZ842401 | MGnify/ENA primary metagenome ERZ842401 (study PRJEB31892, sample SAMEA3878208) | bioreactor metagenome | biome: Moose rumen | place: Sweden | collected 2011-10 | study: EMG produced TPA metagenomics assembly of the PRJEB12797 data set...
GTAATGTTCATAACTCTTTTTACATTATATCCAAGATAATTCAATGATTTTTCAAGAACGTCTTCAGCAATATATGTTCTTAAATTACCAATATGAGCATAGTGATATACAGTTGGTCCACATGTATACATTGTTACTTTATCTTTATTCCAAGGAATAAATTCCTCAACTTTTTTAGTTAGTGTATTATATAATTTCATAATAACCTCCTTTTTTATATAACATATTATAGCATTTTATATATTTTATGTAAATAATTTTATAAATAGAAATTATGGGTAAATTTTTGTAAAATTTGTTATTTTTTATGACAAGTATTTATTTTTAATTGATTTATTTTTTGTATATTTGCTATACTTAATAAAAGAGGGTGAAAATTATGAAAAAAGGAAAGTTTATTGTTATATCAGGTCCGAGTGGAGTAGGGAAAGGGACAATTTGTAACAAACTTATAAATGAACTTAATGCGTGGTATTCTGTCTCAACAACTACGAGAGCTCCTCGTGAAGGTGAAGTAGATGGAGTTAATTACTATTTTGTTACGAAAGAAGAATTTGAAAAAAGAATAAAGAATGATGAGTTTTTAGAATATAATGTTTACAATGATAATTATTATGGAACATCTAAAAAAATAGTTATGGAAAAGATGGATGAAGGGATTAATGTTTTTTCAGAAATTGATGTTAATGGAGCTCACAATATTAAAAGAATATTTCCTGATGCATTACTTATATATATAGCACCACCATCTATAGAAACATTAAAAGAACGTCTTATAAATAGGGGAACAGAATCACTTGAAACAATAAATAAAAGGCTTAAAATAGCTGAAAAGGAACTTAAAGAAATAGATTTTTATGATTATGTAGTTGTCAATGATGAAATAGATGCAGCTACGAATGAAGTTAGAAATATTATTTTAAAAAAAATATAGAGGTTAGTTTTATACTAATCTCTATTTTTATAATAATAGTTTACAAGTCTTTTTACAGTTGTTGGTTCTTCAAGTAATTCTAATGTATCAATGTCATAAAGTGGTACATTATAATTATATGCTTGCAATAGTTCTTTAATTTGTTCTAGTTCTTTTTCTACCATATAAAATGTTCTTTTTTTGCTATAAAAATATCTTTGCATTTTACTTAGTGGTAGACTTAAACCAATTAATAAATCTAGTGATATTTTATCTCTTACTTGTACTTCATCAGGAAGGTCGGTATATCTAACTGGCTCTGATATGCCATAAGCAATTACTTTTTTTGTATATTCCTTATCTCTTGGTATGTCAATTGTTTGTGGAATTATTACAGATAATTTATCTTTTGGGAACATTAATGATAATGAATTTTTTATGAATATTTGATATGCATTATAATTATATCCTAAACATATATCTTTTTTTTCATAGTCACAAAGAGATATATAATCTAAGCCACTAAATGATATTTTTTTCTCTTCTATACCTTGTAATCTATTTGATAATAAAGCATTACTAATAAGAATTTTTCTTAATATTTTTAGTGTATCTTTAGAGTTATATAATTCTCCCGCTGTATATATTCCATGTAAATATAATTGTTTATCCATATTATCCCCTCTTTTTTTGATTTTATATATTAGCACATTTGTTTGCATTTGTCAAATAACAACAGTTATGATATACTTTTTTTGGAGGGAAAAATGGTAAATATAAATAAACTTATGGATAAGGCTGAAAAGGTTATTGGAAAAAATAACATGAACAAAGCTAAAAAAGTTATTAATAAGGAAGCTAAAAAGGCAAGTGATAAAATAGGGGATGCTGTTAGTAAAAAAATTAAGGGTGTAAACGCTAATAAAGTTGAAAAAGAATTAAATAAATATATTGATAAATATATAAAATAAAAAGACTATACGTGTGATTCATTATCATTTATTATAGTCTTTTTTTAATGTTTTAACTTCCTCTTCAGCTAGCCATATTTCATGATATTCATTTAAATAGAATAAAGCAGTTTCTTTGTTTATAGATATGTAATAATTACATATTTTTTTTAACAAATCATATGCTTTATCAGTTGGGATATTTAAGAGTTCATCAAGATAATGTTCAATTATTTTTTTGTTATTTATTTTATTTTTTATAATATCTTCGATGTTAGGTTTAATTTGCTCGTATGCTAGTTCATAAAGATTATTTAATTCTTTAGCTAGTTTTATTATTTCTTCATCCATAATTATCCTTTAAATTTTGTGGCAACACTTTCTATTTCTTGAAGTTCAAAACGGTATAATTGTTTAACGTTAGGATATTTATTATGATCTACTTCACTTAGAAACATTTTTACTGGTCTTATCCATAGTGATCCATCGCCATAAAGTCGTCGATATACGACGTATTTTTCTTTTGTTTCTGAATCTAAGGCAATATCTTCGACTAGATAATAATCTCCTTTAAAATGTTTATATATTCCTTTTATTTTTAATTCTTGCATTATTTCATCTCCTTTATTTTGGTATCAATAGTACCTTTAAAAACGTAATATTTATCATATAGGTATTCTAAAATAAAATTACTTATCATATTTATAGCAGTTACTAAATATTCATTCCACTTTAAATTATCTACTAAATATGACCCTACAAATGTTGATACTGGTGTAAACACTAAATAAAATAGTCCAACTTTTAACATAGCTTTAGGGATATTAGTAGTTGATTTGAATGTATATTCTCTATTTAAGGTAAAATTCCAAATTACAGATAATATTAGTGCTATTAAATAACATATCCAATAAGCTAAATTAGTAAAGTTATCTAAAACAGTGAAACTGATTATTTCAATTATTCCTGCCGATATAGAAAAAAGTGTAAACTTTATTGTTCTAAATAATTCTTTTTTATTCATTTTTTCACCTAGTATAATTATATCAAAAAAGATCAGATTTTTAAATCTAATCTTAATCGATATTAATTAATTCATATTCTCTAGTACCTAAGCCAAGAGATTCGGCGTATGGTAATATTTCTCTACCTTGTTGTCTATCAACTCTTTCTTGTAACAAGTGTGCTCCAGGATCGTTGCTATTCCATATCATATCTATAAAAGCCTGGTCGTTAGCAACTGGATCAAGTGATGCTACGATACCAAGATCTGCCATGACAGGATCTCCTTGATGAGCATCACAATCACAATCAACTGATAAGGCATTCATGACGGTAATATATACTATTTGTTTATTATTCTCTTTTAAATAATCAGCAACAGCAGTAGCAGCTTCGGCCATTGATTCTATAAATTCAATTTGCTCATATGGTCTATCCCAAGCAGTATCTGGGTTTTCATCTTGGCCACAACTATGAATATATGCTTTTCCATTTCTTGAGGCAATTCCAATTGATTGATTTTTTAAGTTTGCTCCAAACCCTCCCATGGCATGGCCTTTACCATGTGCTAAATTGATAATTGAATCATATTTTTTAAAATTATTACCTATAATATCATACTTTAGGTGTTTTCCTTTTTTTACAGGTATTTTAAATTCTCCGGTTGCATCCATAATATCAACATCTGCAAATGATGTAAAGCCGTGTTTTTCAGCAACTTTTAAGTGTTCTTCGGCATTATTTCTTGCTCCAGGATAAGCAGTGTTACATTCAATTATAGTTCCATCTAATTTTTTAACTAGTGGACCAATTAAGTCTGCTTTTAAGTATCCCTTTGCGCCATCTTCACCTGTTGATACTTTGACGCCTATTTTTCCTTTTAATTCTACACCTAATGCTTCATAAATTTTTATTAGTGATTCAGCTGTAATATTCTTAGTGTAATATACTTTTGACTTTTCCATATTTTTTTCCTTTCCTTATTTAAAAATATTTTTTAATATGCTATTAATTCCTTTATTAATTGCTTTATCAATAGTTTTATTAACTACTTTTTTACCTGTTTTATATAATGGATTATTTTTTCTAGCTTTCTCAGCTTCTTTTTTAGCTTTTTCTTCAGCTTTAAGTTGCTCAGCAGCTGCCTTTTCAGCTTCTTTTTTAGCTTTTTCTTCAGCTTTTATTTTTTCTGCTAATTCTTTTTCTTTAACTTCTTTTTCTAGTTCCAAAGATATTTTTTCATAGGCTGATTCACGGTCAAGCATAGTGTCATATTTCCCTTTAAATAAACTATTATTCATAACCATTAGTCTTGTACCATCATCAATTCCTCCCATCATACTTTGTGGAGGTAATATAGTAGCTTTCTCAACTATGTTAGGTTCTCCATTTTCAGTTAAAAATGAAATTAAGGCTTCTCCAGTTCCTAATGATTTAATTGCTTCGACGGTATTAAATTCTGGATTAGTTCTAAATGCGCTGGCAGCTACTTTTACTGTTTTTTCTTCGGCTGGAGTATATGCTCTTAGTGTGTGCTGTACACGGTTACCTAATTGTGAAATAATGGCATCAGGAATATCAGTTGGTGCTTGAGATATAAAATATAATCCAATACCTTTTGATCTAATTAATTTAACAACTTGTGTTACTTCTTTTAACATATGACTTGGCATATCATCAAATAATAAATGTGCTTCATCAAAGAAGAAAACTATTTTTGGCTTTTCTAAATCACCTACTTCAGGTAGAGTATTATATAATGTTGTTAATAGCCATAGTAGAAAACAAGAATATAAATCTGGGCTTTTGAATAATTCAACACAATCCATTATGTTTATATATCCTAATCCTTCATTATTTGTTTTAATAAAGTCAGTAATATCTAGATTTGGTTCACCAAAGAAATAGTTTCCTCCTTGGCTATCTAATTGGAGTAAACTTCTTTGGATTACGCCAATACTTTGTGTAGTTATATTTCCGTAGTTAGTAATAAATTCTTTATAATGTTCTCCAATATACGTTAATAATATTTTTAAATCTTTTAAATCTATTAATTCTAAGCCTTTGTCTTCAGCAATTTTAAAAGCAATCGCTAAAACTCCTTCGCCGGCTTCACTAAGACCTAACATTCTTGATAGAATTGTTGGCCCAATATCTTTTATTGTTGTCCTTATTGGATGTCCTTTTTTACCAAACACATCCCAAAAATGTATTGGAAACCCTTTAAATTTAAATTCATCAATTTTTAAATCTGATAATCTTGACTGTATTTTTTCACTGGATTCGCCTGGCATACAAGTTCCAGCAATGTCACCTTTAACATCTGCTAAAAAGACTGGTACTCCAGCGCTTGAAAAACTTTCGGCCATTACTTTTAGAGTTATGGTTTTGCCACTACCACTAGCCCCTGTAATTAAGCCATGTCTATTAGCCTTATCAAGAACAATTGATAATTCTTTATCTTTGCTTTTTCCAATTAGAATTTTATTATTAATATACATATTAAACCTCCATTTTCTTTATTATAGCATATTATTTCAATTTATAAAATTTATTTTATTTTAATTAATTATTTGGTATAATTAAAATGAGGTGATAAAATGAAGAGAAAATATTATTTTTTAATATCTTCTTGTATTCAAATAATTGCATCAATAATGGCTATTATTAATTCTAATAAAATTATTAGTGAATTACTTAAACAAACTAGTTTATATCCAGATAATCTTCAAGATAGAATTAATGGTTTATATGGTAATTCCGGTCATATTGTAATTATTATCATGGCTGGCATTTGCATAATATTAAATATTTTTATTATTTTGTGGTCCCTTAATGATAATTTACTAAAAAAGAAAGGTAAAGTTATAGCATGTTCAGTTGCTTCATTGTTTTTAGCTTTTTATCCAATAGTTGAATTATTTGCAATTATAAATATTATTGTAATGTCTTTAACAAAAAGAGTTAACAAAGAGGATTATCCTGATAAAAAATTAGATATGCCTTTGGTAGAACGTGAAATCGTTACTAAAAATAAAATTATTTTATCTGTTATACTTTTAGTAGTATATTTTTCACAATTTTTATGGAGTGATTTAATTCCAGATAAGGGATATACTCATATTATTGTTGGTTGTATCTTTTATATAGTTATGATTATTTTATCAATTATGTTTTTTAAAGATTTACTTGATAATAATTTTAAAATATTTAGAAAAAATATTAAAGCTTATTTTCAAAATTTAATAGGAAAAGTTGGTATATTTTATCTTGTATATTTTATGATTGCAATGATTGTTGTATTCTCATCAAACATGGATACATCAGTTAACCAATCAAATGTTGAAGCGTTACCAATTTGGTATTCACTTCCACTGGCTGTTTTTTATGCACCTTTAGTTGAAGAATGTTTGTTTAGAGGTTGTATACGTAGATTTATTAAGAATGATAAGGTGTTTATTATTGTATCAGCTTTATCTTTTGGCTTATTACATACTGTTTTTACGGAACCTAATTTATATAACGCAGTTGTATTAGCAATTCCATATGCGACGATTGGTGGATTTTTAGCTTATTTATATAATAAAACAAACAATATTTGTACAAATATGGCTTTTCATGCTTTTCATAATAGTATAGCAATGATTATTACTATTTTGATTAAAGGAATTATATAATAATAGCGATATAGGAAGTAGTGATATAATGTATAAACAATATAATGAAACTTACGTTCCCTCAGAAGGATCAAATGATGTTGTAATTTGTCTTTCTCCTTTGGGAGTTGAATATGATAACTATCCGGAACGTCAAACGATAATTGATGCTAATCCTGATAAGATTGTCATTTTCTATGATGCATCTGCGGCACACGGTAATGGTGATGCGAACGTATTAGATGAACTTAATAGATTAGGCGTTGGCGGGGATGCTAATATTCAAGTATATACTAGCAGTTCTGGCGATACCCATTCATTTGCAACTGCTGAACTTTTAAACAATAGTGGTTATCATACGTCAGATGTAGTTATATTTGATCCTGCTTATCCGCTTGATACAAGTAGACAATTTATAACAAGTGAACAAGCAAGAAATTTTGCAGAACACGATACTTCAGTATTAATTGGTTGCCAATATGCACATGATGGTATTAGTCAAAATGGATTAAATACTTTAATTACCGCAGGCGTCCCATTGTCATACGTCTATTTTAATCGTGGTGATCACAGCTGGGATGACAATCATTCATATGTAAAAAATAATATGCTTGAGAATGGTGTAGTAGAGTTACTTTATGGTGATAAAGCTACATTTGATGATGGTATTTATTCGAAATGTGAATATTCAGTTTATGATTATGAAACTGGATCATGGAATGATAATTTAACTACTGAACAATTTTGTGGTGTTGTTGGCGGTAATTCAAGATTTGATTTATTAGATAGTAGACTTGGATATTTGAAAGAAATACCTGAGCTAAATGCTTCAGATATATCAGCATCTTTAGGATATACTGGTGGTGTTAGTTCTAGTCAACAATATGTTGTTGATAAAATGAATGGTGTAAGAGCTGCTGTTAGAAGGACTAATTTTATTGGTAAACTTGGACTAAATATAGGTTCTATTGGTGGTAATCCATTATTAGATTTTGAAAGTTCAATTTTGATGGATACTTTTGCTACGAGTGGTATACTTCTTGATAAAATTGTTGGCGAAACAGAAACTATAAGTGGTATTGCATTTGATTTTGATAAATTAGATAAAAATTTAGCATCAATTTCAACTGACCTTGGCACTCCTTTAACACTTAATAATTTGTTATCATATAATTTTAATCAATATGGAGTATCCAGTGAACTTGCTAGACAGATGAATGGTGGATATCATATGGATTTAAGTAAGTATAGTGAGGCTCCTGAAAGAGGATTTGAATTATTTTTATCAAATAGAATCTATAATCTTTCGGATTTTGATTCAGCATATGCTAGAGAACATTATGGTTATAACAGTGAACAAGCACTGGAAGCTTTTATTGGTGTTTGTATAGCTGAATCTGATAAAACTCCAGATGGCCTTTTATCTGTTATGTCGGTTGCCTTAAATAGGTGTGAAAGTGATAACTGGAGTAGTTATTATACTAGAGGGGCGACAAATGGAACTTTACCTTTTGACCAAATGTTTGTAAATGATGGGGCTCAATATTCACAAATAAAGAATATCGCACCAAATGGTAGACATGTTTATGAGAATTATATGCCATGTATTGCTGGTGAGGATGCTATTAACGAGCATTTAGCTGGATATGGTACAGATTATCAAACATTAAGAACTGTTGCTATGGATGCTTTAGCTGGCGGACTTAGAAATAGTGATTACACTGGTTTTAGGGCATATATTCCATCAAAATACCATGGCAATTATCTAGATCCTAGTAGTGGGTTATTTCTATATGAAAATGGTGACAAAGATACTCCATTTGCACTTGCAAATAAAAATCAGCGTATTAGCATTTCTACTGCTTCAACTTCATATACTGGTAAAGAAACAATAAAAGTTACTCAAGTATCCGGTGCTCCACAAGCTGTTGCTTTATCATCTGTACCATCTGATTTGCCTGGTGCTAGTGCAAGTTCACTAGCAGTAAGTTCTACTACTTCGACTAGTTCTAGCACAAGTAGTACTAGTAGCGGTTCTGGCAGTTACGGTGGCAATTCATATTATTCTACATCAAGTTCTTCTCAATCTACATATGCTACGAGCAGTGGTACTTCTCTTGAAAATACCAATCCAACTGGTCCTAATAGTGATAGCTTATTAGATCAAGGTACTATTACAGATGCTACGAATAGTGTAGATGATTTAAATACGGTTACACCTGTTAATACATCTAATTCAAATACAGTTACCACAACTACATATTCACAAACTAGTTATACTAATAGTGCGCCATCAAGTGGAAACTCTTCACCTACGGTTTCTATTACACAAGTTGAAGATAATAATTTAAATACTAATGCTACTAATACTATTGATTCTAGTGAAACAACAATTAATAATAATCATATAATCAGTGAATCTAGTAACAATTATATTGAAAATAATCATAGCTTTAATAATAATAAAAATGAAGAAATTTATGTAAGCCAAAGTGTTAATGAAACAACTAATTCAAATAAGCATAATAATAATACTTTAAAAACTGTTGGTGGCATTGCTGCTGGTGCCGCATTAGCTGGTGGTCTTGCTTATTCTGGCATGAAATTTGTTAAAAATGTTAAAAACAATAATGATTTAGATGAAGATGAAGACGAAGATGGCGATAGAGAAGAAGGTGATATATAATATGGCAATTTATTCAAAAGATGCATTTGTGAAAGCAAATGGTTCTTTAGCTCTTTTGGAGTCTGATATTAGTGATGCTAACGATATTATTAATAAGTTTAAAAGTTTTAAATCTGATTCTTCTAATAATCTTAAAGGTGAAGTATGGGATTTGACACGTGAATCACTTGATTCTTATATTGCAGCCCTTGAAGCACGTAAAAATAGTGCAAAATTATTTGCTGATACAATTAGATCTGTTAATGATAGCATGATTGCTGCAATGGGAGACTTTTCTGATTTAGATACAAGTTTACTTGATGAACAAAGAAGTATATATAGCAAATGTGATCAAATAATAAATGGCGATGCATCAAAGTTTAGTGAAAAAGATAGACAATTATTTAATTCATCATTAATGAATTCTACAAAAAAATTAATAAATCAAATTGAAAAAGTAAATGAAGCTGAAAAAACATGTTTAGCTAAACTAGACAGTTTAACTTCTACAAGCGCTGATTATTACAATAAAGTAGGTGCTATTATTTCTTCTTCATCCTTATATTTAACTGAAATATAAGAATTTTAATGATTATTTTTAAAAAGTTGATACTTAATTACATGTCAACTTTTTATTATTAATAATATAGTTTGTTGAATTATAAAGATATTTATGCTATTCTTATGATAGAGAAAGGAGGAAAAATGGAACAAGAAAGAAATAATAAAGCAGTCATTGCATTACTTGTAGTAATTATTGTAATTCTAGCGGTATTATGTATATTATTTGCAACAAATACAATCAGTTTTAAATCTAATTCAGTAGATAATAATAACCAATCTAATGGAAACGTTACTGATAATAATAATACGACAGAAGATACTAGCAGTACAATTAATGATTTAAAGGAATTATATAAATATGAGTTAGGTGATGACTTAAATACGGAATTTAAAATCCAACAAATTGGTGAAATATATATTGCTACCTCTACACCTAAAGGTAAACAGTGTAATTGGTCAGACACTTTGATTTTTAATTCTAGTGGAGAAAAACTTAAAGAATATAATTATGCCTATGTAAATATTGATGCAAATAATATTGAGATTAATTATTCTGATGATGGTCGTTGCTTATCATCTGGAGAAAATATGAAGACAATTACATATCAAGTTGTTAATTCAAACATTGTTGAAAAATAACTGATAAAATGATTAATTATTTATTAATAATATGCAACGATGTTTTTAATAATTATCGTTGAATTAGCACAATAATAATAACTAGTAAAATAATTACTAGTTTTTTACTGGATATATTCATAATTATGTGATATATAATAAATAGTTGATACTTGGTGATTAGAGTATGAAAAAAACCAAACATTTGTAGTGTTTGGTTATAACCTCAATGGAGCGACTTAGATACGATATACGACCTCAAGTTCTTCCTTGTAATTTGATTATAAACTATAAATAATAATTGTACAAGTTAATTAAATGTATTTATTGATAATAATATCTTATTATGATATTATTATCATAGATAGGAGGTAATTTTTTTGATTAATTTTTTAACGCCGACAACTTATTATAATCCAGATTGTAACTACATTATATCAAGTATAAGAACAACAATTTTAGTAATTCAAATTAGTGTTCTAATATTTTTTATTGGTTGTATTGTATATAATATATGTAAAAAAAAGAGAGAAAAAAATTTAATTATAAAATATATTATAGGTTGTTTATTCATATTTTTTGCACCATTGTTAATAACTATAGTTATAAATTTAATCTTTCATTTACCACATGGAGAAACGAAGCCGGCAATTATTTTAGATATAATTATCATTGTTACTTTAATATTACCAATTATATATTTTAGTAAGAAGAAACTGCTACTTATTGCGCTTCTATTATTAACAATTACATGTTATTATTTTTATTGGTCTGATGTATCTAATGATTGTCCATATTATAATCCATACGAATTAAACAATAATTTAAATTAATATATAATATCATTCAATAAAAAAGAAATATCGTGATATAATTGATATAGATAGGAGCTGAATAAAAAGTGGAAGAAGAAGAAAAATTAAAATATAAAGTAATAGAAGAACAACCATTAAAGAAAACTAATAAAACAATTGTAATAATTGGTATTTGCTTACTTGCTATTATAATATTAGGTATAGCATTGAATTTGCGAAGAAATGTTAATAATAATGTTAATAACAATTCAAGCAATAATGTTTCTACTAATGATGAAAAAGAAGGTTATGATAAAAAAACATATAAAGTAGGAGATTTATATTTTACGGACTTTAACAATTACTTGAATAATCCTGAAACGACAACTACTGTTAAATATAATGATGGAGCATATATAGATGGTGAAATAACTATAGAAAATGATAATATATATTTAAAATATGAAAAAGATGGTGTAATACAAAATAATAAAATAAACATTGGTAATGAAATACCTAAATACGTTATGGTTATTTATGCTAATGTTCTAAGATATGTTTATATATTAACAAAAAACGGCAACGTATATTTAAACGATAATGGAAAACTTGAGGATTTTTTAAACTTTAAAAAAGTAAACAATTTGTCAAACGTTTCGGAAATGTTTTTGCATGGACAAATGCCTTTCTTTCTAATCAGCGATAAAATATATAACAAATATGGTGAAATAGCAAATCATGACATTTTAATTAAGCAAGGTGAAGTAGATATGCAGAAAGCGACTGGATATGACTATTATATGCAAGTCAGCAATGAGGGATTATTATATAAAAATATTATAAAAAAAGATTATGTAATAGGATCACCTGAACCGGCAAATAGTATATTAACACACCAAAAGCAAGAAAATGAATTATACCGAAATACAAATGAAGAAGAAATATTTGTTAGTGCATTATTTGGTATTGATAATGATACATTTATGATAGACAAGAGTGGCAATTATTATAAAATAGATATTATTGATAATAAAGAAATTAAACTTAATAATGTTAATTCTAAGAGTGTTATTAGCATTGATAAGTATCAAAAATCTTCAATAGTTCATAAAATTGAAATCAATTATTCTGATGGAACAAAAGATACATATACCATTAATGCAGGTAAATCTATGTGGTAATATATAATTAAAGAAATCAAGTTGAGATTTAAACTCATACAAAATTGATTTCTTTTTTATAGGTGATTGAGTCTAGCCTATAATACGAGAAAAGTCATCATAGGATAAACTTTTCGTTGCTTGTTACTTGTTTATATATGAATTTATTAAATTGATATTTTAAATATAAATTAAATGTTATTTATGAATTAATTGTTCTTAGTCAGTGATTTTTCTATATAAAAGAAAACTACAATACTTTCGGTATCGTAGACTGTATCTAAATGGAGCGACTGATGGAAGCGTCCCGAACCCCATATCCCCATATAATAAAGGATTTCTTTTAAAAATGATACTTTTTTTATATTTTTAATATTAGATCGTCTCTTTTTATAATCAAATTTAATAAAAAAACTAATATAATAATTGTTATATTACTAAAATACGAACAAAATAGCATAAAATTCAAATAAATTTAAAATAAACCTACAATTATACTTTAAACGAGATGCATATTAACTAACAATTACTCCAATCTAAAAACTACAATTAATAGTATTTTTTTTTATAAAATGACCTTTAGCACTATAAAAGATTAAATTGTGTGATATAATAACTACATTGTCTGTTAGTTAGGATGTGATACTTGCTATGAAAGAAATAAATTTATATATTGATGAATCTGGTAATTTAGGAACTGGAATGGGTAGATATTTTCTTATATGTGCTTTAGAAGTTGATACAAATATTAAATCTTCCATATCGAAAAGAGCAGGAAGAGTAATTTGTAGATTTAAAGAAAAAAACAATATATCCAAAACTACTGAATTGAAGGGATTTAGTTTAAATAGTAGTAAACGAAATGAATTATTAGATAAAATACTATACAAAGGAATTAAAGTAAGATATATAGTACTAGATTTAAAGCAAACAACTATGTTACTTGCAAAATCTGATGATAAAAATGCTTGTTTTAATTATCTAATACAATTAATTGTTAAACAAATTATAAGCGAAGTGCCTGATGTAGAAAAAATTAATTTGTTTTTAGATAATAGATCTGTAAAAATTGGTAATAGATTATCATTAAAACCATATTTATATAATAAACTAGTACTTGAACAATTAGAGACTAAACATAATGTAAAGAGAATTGAATTTGAGATTACGTATTTAGAATCAGAAAGTTGCTATTTAATTCAATGGGCAGATATAATAGCTAATTCATTATATAAAAAATATAATAGTAATGACGAATCATTTTATAAAAAAATTAAACCATATATTATATTTGAAAGTAAATTTCCATCTAGGAGTTTTGGTAAATAAATGTAATTTTGTTGACATATGTATAAAATTATGGTAATATGATTATATTAAAAAAAGACCGGCATATAAGCCTTATATGATTTATTCAATGATTGAATATAAGAGTTATTTTTTAACTCAATCATATAAGCACTGCCGGTCTTTTTTTAACCTGTCTACTTATATCATATCACTTCAAGTGGCTCTTTTTTATTTTGCAAAAAGTGTGGTATAATAATTGTTAAGGAGGAAGTATGAAAAAAATTATAAAAATCATCTTTTGTATATTTTTATTTATTTTATTATTTCTAATTCTTAGTTTTTATACAAATGTCAAACACTATCATGACGGCAAGGTATTAGATGGCTATACCGATAATTATGATTGTTCAATAGACATTGGTATGGATTATGTTAAATATAGGAAGTATTACTATGAGCAAAAAGACGATGATAGATTTATTAATAATTCTGATTATGTTGTAGTTGATGATGATAATATCGGCGAAATTAAAGAATTATTTGATATAATGGAAATAGCTTTTTATAAAGAAAAAGAATGTAAGTCTAATATTAATCCAAAAATAATTTCGTTAGGAGATTATGTATCGATAAATAGACCGGATAAATACTATGAGGCATTAAAAAATGGATGTAAGGAAAAAGAATCATATTGTAGTGGAGAGCACAATTTCAAGTTATATTATTATGATATTGATACTCATGTTTTACATTATATGGCAAATAAAAACTAAAAGGCAATTAACGATTGAGTAGTTGGCATAAGGAATGCTACTACTTTTTTTGTAAAAATAAATAAAATCACTTTAAATCAACTGCATTTTAACTGCAAATTATACTTCAAAAAAATCTACAATTAGTCGTAGATTTTTCTACAATTCTGTGATATTGTGTTTTTGCAGGCGAACAGGGACATAAAAAAACTAACCACTGGGGTTAGATTAAAATCAATAATGGAGCGATATAGATACGATATACGACCTTAGGCTCTTCTTTGCAATTTAATTATATATTAATTCTAATGGAATATCAATTGTAATATAGAAAAAATTACATAAATATGGTACAATAATCGTAATTAGAAAGACTTGGAGGTAGTGTAGTTATGAGAGTAAGTAAACAATTTATTAGAAAAAATGATAATGCAACAGTTAATGTTAGTTATGAGACAATTGAAGAATGTCCTTATTGTAAGAAAGCGTTAGCACCACAAAACCTTTATGGAATAGTGCATTATAGAGAAGATAAAGAAATTCTATCAGTTGCTGATTATTGTAATGGTTGCCATTCTTTAATTGTATCAGAATATGAAATTTGTAAAAAAATTGTAAGAACGCTACAAGATGGAAGTAAGGAATATAATGATAAAAGTTATAATATGATTAAATTAAATCATTCAGCCCCTATAAATTTTAAAGAAAGAGAATTTGATAATAAACTAAAAAAAATATCGCCTCAATTTGTAAAAATATATAATCAAGCACTTAAAGCGGAAGAATATTCATTAGATGAAATTGCTGGATTAGGCTATAGAAAAGCATTAGAGTTTTTAATAAAAGATTTTGCTATTTATAATAATCCTGAACAATCAGAACAAATAAAATCAACGTGGATGATGAAATGCCTAAAGGACTATATAGATAATGAAAAGATAAAAACTCTAGCTGAAAAGTCTGAATGGATTGGCAACGATGAGGCACATTATGTTAAAATACAAGATGATAGAGATATTAATGATATGAAAAATTTTATTGATGCATTAGTATATTTTGTATCAATGTCGTTAATTGTTGATGACGCAGAAACAATGAAATCTAAAAAAGAAAATATTAATAGTTAATATGGAGGAAAAATGGAATTATTAAATGAAAAATTAGTTAATTCAAATGTATTTGAAATTTTAAGTATTGTATTAAAAAATCATTACGAAAGTAAAGAAAATTTAAAAACAATTATTTCTTATAAAGAGTTTAGGGAAACAATAATAAGTTTTGTCAAAGAATCAATGAAGATATTACTAGAAAATAGTATCTATTATAAAGATAAATATGATTGTATTATTAAAAAAATGCCTTTATGGAAGAGCGGAAATTATTATCCAGATAGTAATTTGATTGCCATTAATGAGGATGTAATAGAAAAACTATATTCAGGTGATTTAGAAGAAATGACAACCATTTTTCATGAACTAGGACATTTTAAAGTTAAGTACGAATTAATTTCTGGCACGATAAATGTTGATTTAATAAGAATAGCAAAAGAACTTGCAATTCGCTCTGTTTCTGGTAACAGTTTTGAAGAAAAAGAAAAGCAAAAAAATCCACAGGAGGATGACGAATATTATTGCGCTAACTATGCAGTATTTTCTGAAGAAAAAATAGTTGAAATGAACGCTATTAAACTTCTAATTGCTTTTTTAGAATTGGCTGATATTCATATTTCTCTAGATGAAATGCAAAAATTACAAAATAATCTTGATAAAAATGAAAGACAGTATCAAAACTATTTAAGAGATTTTAACAATGATATGAAATTTAATGATAATTGGTTAGATTTTGAACAAGCATTTGATTATTTATTAACAAAGAATCCTTCATGGTTGAATATACCACAATTAAGTGTTGAATACTATCAGGACGAAAATGGTATTGTAAAAAAGAGGACAGAAGAACAATTAAAAGAATTATTACAAAACGAGACAGATGTAGACATTAAAAAATGTATCGAAGATTTATTAAGTGCAAGTGATAAAAAGAAATTAAGTAAAGATGATTTTTCAACAAACTATAAAATAGATAAAAATTATTATATAAATCATGATAATCGGATTAACCCCAAAAAAAACAAATAAGGCAATGTACACAACATTGCTTTTTTTAGGGGATTGGGGATACCCCATAATACGAGAAAAGTCCTCGTGGGAGGAACTTTTCAGTGCTTGCTAATTATTTATAGATAAAA
>ERZ842401.4337-NODE-4337-length-16605-cov-3.336193_pt1 | contig 16605 bp, 14 predicted proteins | sample MGYA00521270_ERZ842401 | MGnify/ENA primary metagenome ERZ842401 (study PRJEB31892, sample SAMEA3878208) | bioreactor metagenome | biome: Moose rumen | place: Sweden | collected 2011-10 | study: EMG produced TPA metagenomics assembly of the PRJEB12797 data set...
AAGTGGAAAACTGGGCCGTGGGTCGATCTCGTCTACCGCGAGCCGGAGAACTGGTCGCCACGCTATATGCTGACTGCGGCGCTAAACCTCTCTGCGCTTACAGGCGATATGCACTATTTCAATTCAGTTGCAAAGCGCAAGAACGATCTCCAGAAGGAGATCAACAAGTCGAGCTGGGGCTGGAGCGCATACACGTTCCTCGAGTTTGCCTTGAAAGACCAGCGCATTCCCGACGAACTTGGGCAGATCAAGAAAGACTGGATCCGCCGCCGCGTCAACACTGCGAACGAGTATCTGGACGAGCTCGAGAACGCTTATCCATACCGCACACCGTGGTTCTCTGCGACGCACGGATTCGTCCACACGATGAGCTGGGGCAACAGCCATCCGCTCCGGCGCGCGGAGAGCTTTGTCGCGGCGCATGCGCTCAACGGCGATGCAAAGTACCTTGAGGGCGTGTATCTCGCAAACGACTTCCACAACGGGTGCAACCCGCGCGGCGAGTCGCTGACGAGCGGAATGGGCGTCGTATATCCGACGCGGTTCCTCGACCTCCAGAGCATGGACGACGAGATCGCCGAATACGTCGGCGGCATAACGCCCTACAGGTGGACGTATGGCGTCGCCCAGGATGCGAAGAAGTATGTCTACGGAAATGACGCCGTGAAGCACTGGCCGATCTGGCGTCGTTTCGCGAACGTCGAGAGCTATTCCGTCGCGGCGAGCGAATACACGGTGTGGGAGACGATCCTTCCGCCAGCGGCCGTTCTTGGCTACATGCTCGACGGCCCTCGCAAAGTTCCAGCGGCTGTCTACTCGCGCAAACCCGCCGAACGGCTCTCAGACCTCCCTGGATACTGGGTAAAGCCATAGTGTCTCCGTCCTTGCAACTCTCAGACTATTTGGTATAATTCATGTCATGAAAAAGATACTCCTTTCCTTTTCGGCCATTGTGGCCGTATTCTTTTGCTTCGCCGACAACGGCGAGAATCGTATTTCACCGGACGGGTTGAAGATCCTGATGATCGGAAACAGCTTTTCGATCTGCAACCTCTGGCAGATGCCGCAAGTAGCGGAGTCAATGGGCAAGAAGCTCGACATTGCCTCGCTTTACATCGGCGGTTGCTCGCTTGAGCGTCACTGGCGCAACGTCGAAGCTGCCGCCACCAATGCGACGTTCAAGCCCTACCGCTTCGACCGCATAACCTATGGAAAGCATGTTGTAGAGAAGGACAAGGCGAACATCCCCGACGTGCTTACCATGGACAAGTGGGATGTCGTGACGCTCCAGCAGGCGAGCCACTTCAGCTGGGATCCAGCGACCTACCATCCGTGGGGCGACAATCTTGTCGCGAAGATCCGCGAGCTTGCGCCGCAGGCGAAGATCGTCGTGCAGGAGACTTGGAGCTATCCTCCATGGGACAAGCGCCTCAAGAAGTTTGGCTTCGACCAGGTCGAGATGTACGCGCGCCTCCACGACGCATATGCCGCGTTCGCGGGGAAGTACGGCTTCGACGTGATTCCCGTCGGGACGGCCGCCGAGTTTGCGCCAGACCGCAACACTCTCTTTACGAAGCCAGACTTCCATTTCAACCGCACCGGTGAATACCTCCAGGGGCTCGTCTGGACGGCGAAGCTCTTCGGCGTCGACGTCACGAAATGTCCATACAGGCCGGAATGGCTTGACGCCGCCCGCGCAGAGGAACTCAAGTTCGCGGCGATGGAAGCTGTCCGCGCTGGAGCCGGGGTCCGCCGTGTTTTCCGCGACGCGCGCGTCACGCGTGGCAACACTAACATCCTGAAGGTGCAGCCAATCGACGACGCCTCGTGGCTCTGGATACCGGGCGACGGCGGCTCTTCCCTGGGCAAGGTCGATTTCTGGGATGGCGACCGCAAGGGAAAGAGCGTCGAAGGCGAAGTCACATTCCTCAAGTTCCGCAACGAGTTCAACGTTGGCAAAGGCGACGGCACGCTTGTCTTCGACATCTCGGCAGACGAACGCTTCTACCTCACGCTCGACGGCGAGTTCGTCGCGAGGGGCCCCAACCGCGGCACCGTGGAGAACTGGCAGTACCAGACGTACGTCGTCGACGCTCTCGCGGAAGGTCCGCACGTGATCGAGGCCGTTGTCTGGAAGATCGGCGACTTCGGCCCTCTCGCGCAGCTTTCGTACCGCGGCGGTTTCGTATTCAAGGCGAACGGCGCGTACGACGCGAAGCTGACGACAGGAAAGGGCTCGTGGAAGGTCGGGCGGCTTTCCGGCATACGGCCGATTGGCAAGGACGCGGGTGCGTGGGGCACGGGTTCGCAGTTCGAGATCATGGGATGCGGCCCGTATTCCGGCGATCCCGCCAGCTGGGAGACGCCCGAGGTTGTGCGAGGCGGTGCCGGCGTGACGGGCCCGCGCATCTACGGCGGACGGACGAGCGGCTGGATGCTTTTCCCGTCGCAGATTCCCGATCAGACGGAATATCCATGTGTCCCAGGGCACGTAAAGGCGGTTGCGAAGGGTGCCGAGTTCCGCAGTCAGCATGTATACACGGAGGACGAGGCGAAGGAGACGGTTGACCTCTCGAAGCCGTTCACCGTTCCCGCGAACACGAAGATGCAGCTCGCATGGGACCTCGGCCGCTACTACTGCGCCTATCCCGATGTGACGCTTTCCGGCGGAAAGGACGCAAAGTTTGCGATCTGCTTCGCCGAGGCGTCGCATCGTGGCGACACTCACAAGAAGACGAGCGAGCCGAAGGCGCGCGACTTGATCGTCGGACGCTATTTGCCGGCGTTTGGCGACACGTTCGTGAGTGACGGTCGCAAGGGCGCGAAGTTCTCCGCACCGTGGTTCCGCTGCGGCAAGTGGGTTCGCATCGACATAGAGACAAAGGACGAGCCGCTTACGGTCGACTCGGTCGCGATAATCGAGTCGCGCTATCCAGTCGAGATGGAAAGCGTCTTTTCGTCGCCTGACGAGCAGTCGCTCGGCGCCATACGCGAAATCTCGGCGCGAGCGATGCAGATGTGCTGCCACGAGATGCTGTTCGACTGCCCGTTCTATGAGCAGCAGATGTACCCTGGCGACACGCGTGTCCAGCTCAATGTCCTTTCCGCGATGTCGCGCGACGACCGCATGGTGAAGAGGGCTATGGAAATCTATGATTTGAACACGCGCGACGACGGGCAATGCCCGTTCAACTTCCCGACGCGCGGCACGCAGGAGGGCGCGAGCTACACGCTTTGCTATCTCCTGATGTACGGCGACTACGTGATGAACCACGCCGACCGCGAATGGCTGAGGGCGCGCGTCCCTGGCTTAAGGAAGTCGATGGCGGGAATGGAATACTACGAGAACAAGGACGGCCTTCTCGAGGACATCCCCGGCTGGAACTTCATGGACTGGGTCGTTGGCTGGGATGGCGACGGCACGGCTCCTGGTTGCCGATTCGGGGATGGCGTCAACGCAGAGATCAATCTCTACTGGAACCTTGCGATGCGTTCTGCGGCCTCAGTTGAGCGCGCGCTTGGCAACGAGCAGCAGGCGAAATACTGGGAAGAGAAGTCGGAGAAGCTCAAGCAGGCGATTGTCAAGGCGTTCTGGGACGAGAAGCGCGGCATTTTCGCCGATACGCCTGCGAGAGTTGATTTCTCGGAGCATGCCCAGGCGCTTGCGCTTATTGGCGATGTCTTGCCAAAGGACAAGGCCGAGACCGTGTTCCGCCATCTTGTCGAGGACAAGGACCTCAAGCGTTGCACCGTGTATTTCTCTTACTACCTCTTCGAGACATATTTCAAGTTCGGTCGCGGCGACCTTTTCCTGAAGCGCCTCGATCTCTGGCGCGACTACGTCAAGAAGGGGCTTACGACGACGCAGGAAGCGCCAGACAGCGGCAAGAACGGGCAGAATGAGTCGAGAAGCGACTGCCACGCCTGGGGCGCGCATCCGATCTGGTTTATGCAGACGGGGCTCGCGGGCATCAAGCCGGCCGCGCCATTCTTCGCGAAGGTCCGCGTCGCGCCGTGCCCGGGAGGGCTTAAGTCGCTCAAGGCGACGCATCCCCACCCGAAAGGCTGGATCGAAGTCGACCTAAAGTTCGACGGCGACAAGGCGACGGGAATGGTCATTACGCCTGTACCTGGGACATTTGAGTTTGGCGGGAAGACGGTCGAGCTTAAGGCGGGAATCAACGCCCTGTGACGGTTCCAAACCCGCCGAATTTTTGGTAAAATATCCTCAATGTATCTAAAGCAGCTCGACATAGTCGGATTCAAGAGCTTCGCCGACAAGACGAAGCTCACCTTCGATCCTGGCCTTATAGCCATCGTGGGTCCGAACGGCTGCGGCAAGTCCAACGTTTCCGACGCGATCCGCTGGGTTCTCGGCGAGCAGCGTCCGACGGCGCTCAGGTGCTCGAAGCTCGTCGATGTCGTCTTCAACGGCACCGACACGAGAAAGCCCCTCGGGCTTGCGGAAGTCACGATCACCTTCGCCGACTGCGAGAAGGAACTTGGCACCGACTACCACGAGGTGACGATACAGCGCCGCGTCTACCGCGACGGCTCGGGCGAATATTTCCTAAACAAGCAGCCTTGCCGCCTCAGGGACATCCAGCACCTCCTGATGGGCACCGGCATCGGCACGTCCTCCTACTCCGTCATGGCCCAGGGCCAGATTGACGCGATTCTCTCCTCCAAGCCCGAAGACCGCCGCGGCGTGTTCGAGGAGGCGGCTGGGATCACGAAGTTCAAGGCCGACCGCAAGGAGGCCCTGAGGAAGATCGAGCAGACCGAGCAGAACCTGCTGCGCGAAGCCGACGTCCTCAAGGAGATGAAGCGCCAGATCGGCTCTCTCCAGCGTCAGGTCGGCAAGGCGAAGAAGTACAAGGAACTTCACGACGAGCTGCGCGTCCTAGATATCTACGTCTCGAAGCAGAAGATCCACTCCTTCGACGAGGAGCTCGTGCAGAATGCGGCGAACAGGCGCGACATCGACAAGTCGATTGAAGAGGCGTCTGGTGCCGTAGCCGAGGCGGAGCGCGGGCAGCAGGAGCTCCATGCCCAGGTGCACGAGCTCGAAGAGCGTCTCCAGTCGCTCGCGTCGCGCCAGGCGGCGGCGGACAACGCCTACAGCCGCGCCAACGAAGTCATCGGCGTGAATGCGCAGCGCATCGAGGAGTACGGCCAGTTTGCGGAGCGCGACGAGCGCGAGATAGCCGACGCAAAGGCGCAGCTCGAGGAGATCGCCATGCAGGTCGATTCCCTCGACCAGAAGACGCGTCTACTCACCGAGTCGCTTGCCACGGCGAAGGATGCGCTCGCCGAGAGCGAGGCCGCGTTTGCCGAGATACAGGCGAAGATCGACGAGAAGCGCAGCGACGTACAGCGCCGCAGGCACGAAATCGCGAACACTACGCTTACAGGCGTTCTCGTGGAAGACACGAAAGTCTCGCGCGAGGGCAAGACAGAGACATGGCCAGCCGGCACAAAGGTCACGACGGCCGACAGGCGCGAGATACTTATGGCCGAGATCGCCGCGAGCGAGGACGAGCTGCGGACGCTCGAAGTCTCCACGATGTCGGTCTCGCAGCAGCTTACGGAGCGCCGCATCGCGACGAGCCAGATGGAGCAGGAGCTTTCGTTCGTCGGCCAGCAGAACGACTCTGCGCGCCGCCGCCGCGACGAATTGCAGAGGGCGGTTGACGGGCGTCTCGAGGGCATCCAGCGCTATCACGACTCAATAGCGCGCCTCAAGGATGAGTCGGGCGATCTTCTCGGACAGCTCGAGGAGCTGAAGGCCGCGGCCGCAGACTGTCGCGCCGAGATGGAAGACGAGCGAGCCCGCCGCCAGACGATGTTCGAGAGGATCGCCGAAGTCGACCGCGATGTCGCGGCGAAGCGCGCCGAGCTCGACCACGCGCGTGACTTCAGGGGCAAGCTCGAAGTCGCCGCCGCAGAGGCGACGATGCGCCGCCAGAACATCTACGACCACCTTCAGGACGAATACGGTCTTTTTGCCGACGCGGTCCTGCGCGAGCCCGACCCCAAGTGGGAGGACGGCGTGGAGCCGCCGCATACCGAGCTCGAGGCCAAGGTGGCACATCTCCAGTCCGAGATCGCCGCGCTTGGGCCCGTCAACATGGTCGCAATCGACGAATGCCGCGAGCTCGAGGAGCGCTATGCGAAGGAGAAGGCCCAGGAAGAGGACTTGCTCGCGGCGAAGGCGCAGATACTTTCGCTCATCGACAACTTGAACCTCACTTCGGGCGAGATGTTCAAGAAGACGTTCGAGCAGGCGAACGCCAACTTCCAGACGATGTTCACGCGACTCTTCGGCGGCGGCGAGGCGAGACTCGTGCTGCTCGAAAACGCGGAGGATCCGCTTGAGTGCGGTATCGACATCATTGCACGTCCTCCGGGCAAGCGTCCGCAGAGCGTGACGCTGCTTTCCGGCGGCGAGCGCACGATGACGGCCGTCGCGCTGCTGTTCGCGATCTTCATGATCAAGCCCGCGCCGTTCTGCATGCTGGACGAGCTCGACGCGGCCCTCGACGACGCGAACATCGGCCGCTTCGTGGAGGCGCTGAAGGACTTCCTCGACCGCTCGCAGTTCCTCATCATCACGCACAACCAGCACACCATCGCGGGCAGTGACCTCGTCTACGGCGTGAGCCAGCAGGAGAAGGGCATTTCGCGCATCATCTCGATGCGTTTGGCGGACATCGGCGTGAAGCCGATGCCGGACGAGAAGGCGTAGTTCGTTCTTTTTAGAACTAATTTCCTGTTGTTTTTCGTTTTAAAAAACACGAATGGGGGGAATCGCTCAATTGCCAAAGCGGAGGATTGCTCCATCGTCATCTGAGAAGGCTCCGCATTGCGCAAGACGGTTTTTCATCGTCTCAAAATCGCCGCATGACAGCCATCTGCCGAACTCCCAGAGCCGCGACATAGCGGCAACGAGCACCTCTGGATCGGCGTCGCGAGAAAGTCGCCTCAGAGCCCCGATGTAGTCGGGACGGAACACGGTGGGGACAATGATCTTCGTCTGTCCCGCCGCCGTGAGTTCGGCGTTCATCATTAGGCGCGAAATGCGTCCGTTGCCGTCCGCAAACGGATGAACCTCGCTCGTGACGAACATGATGAACACCGCCCTTGCGAAAGGATGCCGGATCCCACAATGATTTCATTCAGACTTTGCAGATTTTTTTCGATCATGGCCTTGTTTTAACCATTCGCAGTCAAGAATTTTCCATCATCATATCATCTATGGCGAAAACGTTCAATCACAAAAGCGAGGAAAGACGGGAATCGCAGTTTGCCTTTGTCAGTTTCCGCATCCTCAACTACTCCTTTCGCTTGCAACCGCAGGGCGCGTTCCGCCCGCCGCCTGCGTCTGATGTACAACCGATAAAAGTCCTATCGCACATGCCATCTTAACGGGTTCCCGTTCGTCAGATGTCTACATCAACCATGGCATCCGATTTGGACGGTATTGTCGTGTTTTCATTGTCTTCCGACGTCGGCTGTAAAGGTAGGGTGCGGCCCCCGGCTCCGCCAATCATAAGTTCTATCACTCCTAGTGCAGAATCCGCCGTTCGGCCAAGACCGCTGGACTTGGTGCTGATGCCGCCGTCAAGAAAGCATTTGCGATGCAAAACACCGTTTGCCCCAGTCATCAACCCATCTTCCTCCTTTAACGCCTTGGCAAACGCCTTTTTCTTCATCTTCCCCCAAGCGATAAATTTTACTACATCTTCCTTGTTTGCGCCCTTCTTCATCGCTCGTTGGTACCTTCTCATGCTACCATAATAACCATCGTCCGCAACTCCATCCGCAAGGGCCTCAACTTGCGCCAACAATTTGTCCAATCCTTCCATTTTGATATTTGTTCTCCTAGTGGCATATACACCGGCTCTTAAGGCAATTGCCGTCCATTTAAGGAATTCCCTACGCTCGCGCAAAGACCCGTCGACAAGTCCTGTACGAACATCAAATAATAGTCGCCGCAGACACAACTCGGCAGGCCTTTCTACATTTGGATTGCGCGTGAGGCCGTATATCTCGCAGAGAGCCATTGTCATGATTGGCAAAGCGCGTTCATCATTTTCCGCTCCCAGAACCCGCACCATGCCATTTGTCTCAGAAACATGTCCCATCAAATACTCACATGCGGAGATGACAGTTCCTCCAAAATCTACATGCCAGGGACCTTCTCCATGTTCAATGAACGCCAACACGGCAAGCGCCGTCGCAGCAACTGGGCACGGACCGTCACTCCAGCTCCCATCCTTCTGCTGGTTCGCCTTGAGCCACCAAAGCACCTTGACCACGGCGGCATCGTTTGCAATCCTGCCTGTTGTTGTTTGAACATCGTCCGGAGAACAGAAGAGCGCATAATCAGAATCACCGAGAGACGGCTTATCCGTTCGTAGTTCAAACATGTCGGTCTTGCATCCTGCGAGCGCCGCAGCGAGCGCGAGGAACGAGGCGAGGAACGAGGCGAGGATGGTTTTTGTCTGCTTCTTCATTCTTCAACTACCCCTTTCGCTTGCCGTCGCAGGGCGCGTTTCGTACATCAGAAATACTCCTTCATCGCGAACTCGACCTGTTCCAAGAAGATATTCTTGAACGCACTCAAATTGTTCTGCTCGTAAAAGAGGAGAAGTGCTGCGCGGTAGTCGTTCGCCTCGACCGTGCGGAACGAGAGCGGGCAGAGCGAACGCGAAATCAGCAGCGCGTTCGCCATGAGTCGGCTCGTGCGCTTGTTGCCGTCCGTGAACGGCTGGATGTAGGCAATCAGGAGCAGCGTCAGAAGAGCCTTCTCGTAGGGGTCGTTCTTCCCGTTCACGAGCGCACACATGTCCTCGACAGCCTCGCGTATTTGCGACTCCACCTCAAGCGGACGATAGCGCGTTCCAGACATGCCAACACGTATGTGGCGAAGGTTACGATCCACCCCCAGCTCTTCAATGAGAACGGAATGAACGTCCTCCATCCGTGCCAACGAAAGGTCTTTGAAATAGGCACTTTGCTCGATAATGGCCTTCAGCGCCGCCTTGTGGTTGAGGAGCATGATCGCCTCTTCGCGCTTCTTGCCCTTGGCCTCTATCTTGTCCTTGAGCAGATTCACCGTCTCGAGAAGCGAGTACGTGTTGCCTTCGATCTCCGACGACTTCCAGCTGAGGTCGATTCCAAGCCGCTCCATTTCCTTCGCGTAGAGTTCCTGCGGGTAATCCTTCATCCGCTCGCGAAACGCGCACTCCCTGTCCGCAAGGAACCTGTACTCGTCCTCGGTGAACACCTCGACGCTCGGCAACGTTTCGCGTATCAGCTCGAAATTGTATGAGGTCTGCATCTGCCGCCTGTCGGCATCGACTACATAGTAGGAATCAAGATCGATGGTCCGCAGGAGCTGCGCCTTGGGCGTAATGAAATACCGTGTTGCCCGGGCCTTGCCATCAACGCGAATGTATCCGTCCGCAACTCCTTCCGACAGCAATACCTTCATCTGGGTGTCCTTGACGCCCAGATGAAGCGCATCCATCAGTTCATGGCGGCTTGCGCCCTGGTGGTAGTGCAGAAATTCGATTATCTTGTCTAGATTATTCATATTACTCCTTTGAATCGGTCGGTCCGCAACGTATTATATCACAGAATCGGTCGCCGCGCCGACCGATTCCCCGGCGTTTTTCGTCCGTTCCCGTCCGATTCGCATGTCACGATACTTTTATCCCCCGACTTTTCAGCCCGCCGCAGGGCGAGCTCCGCTCGCGGCCCCTCATTCCTTAGTTCCGTTGCGGATGCCAGCTTGCGAGCGAATGTGCTTTTGATCATATTTCTCAGGTGTTAGGCACTTAAGATCGCGATCTGGGCAACCAAGTGGGCACAGATACCAGTAGCCGTGTTTGGGACAACGCTGACGATAGTCTCCAAAGCCGACAAGACTTCCCTTGAAGTTGCCTTCAAGAACTTCACCATATACGGCAACATGGGAATAAGGGCCAAAATACCACCAGAAAGAGAATCCTCGGCAAGAAATCTCAGTGGCTTCCTGTAGTTTTGTCCCGGCAGGAAGCGTTCCCTTAATCGTGTAATACTCTGGATGTTCCGTTCTCTTGTCCAAGAGAAAAAGTCCATCTTCCTCTGCGACATACATCTCGCGATTAAGCTCATAGACGGCACCATCGTCAACTTTCGAGGTCCAGCTAAATCCAACGCATCCGCATAGCAACATGCACAGCCAAGCCGCCATCGCAATCTGCGCCATCTTTTTCATGGGTTGTATCCTTTCGGTCATTGTATTTCGTATTGCCTTGAGCATCTGCCGACATCCGAAACCTTTTGAAGCTTCTTGCCGCCAACGTCTTTGCTGAGTTCGTCAAGCGTGGCATAATGTCTGCTCTCCTTGACAAGTTCATAAAGCGAGCCCGCGTCGTTCAGCGTGTCGCATCGCACATAGAATGAAACATCCCGACGCCATCCATCGACCACATACATGTACTCGACAACATCCGCCGCGCCACAGACTCCGAGACATAGCGCGACAGACTATTGACGACACTCTCATGACTTATGGGGCCAATGTTACACCCCACTGCGAGCGCGAGAGATGAGGCGAGGATGATTTGTGCAAATGGTTTTATGGGTTGCTCCTTTCAGTGGTTGAGTTATCGGTTGATTGTTTCTGCTCTACGGTGATTTTGCCGCTGGAGAATGCAATGCGGTATTGCCCTGTGGCGACGAAGAACAGCATGGTGAAAAGTACCGCCAGAAATGCACTAAGGATGAGCCGAATCGTGTGCTTTGCGACAAACGCCCAGTTTTTGCGTACCGAGTCAGACAAGACTCCACGAATATCCTGCGGCGCGTCGTAGCGCACAAGGCGGAGGTTCATAGCGAGGCCGAAGATGAAGTAGAGCGGTGTGCTGTAGGCGATGTTCGGGCCGCGAAACACCTGCAATGCGTCGAAGCCGCGAAGCCACCAGTAGAGCGAATAGACGCCGTCGATCCCCGCCCACGCGAAAAGCCACGCCAGCGGAAGGCGTTTCCAGTCGAGATAGACGAGTGCCCTCACCGTCCACGGTGCGAAGACATACGCCCAAAGCCCCATGATGAAGCAGATCGGATAGTCCCAGTCTGCGGACGGCGTAAGGTGCGACCCGGCGATGAGAATGCCGAGGCCAACGGCAAGCGCGGCGAGTCGCCAAGGATTGACGAGTTCCCGCGACACCAGCGGGCACTCCTTCGCCAGAAACCCAAACTCATAGTTTAGCTTCATCTCGCTTCTCCTTTCACTTGAACTTGATCATATCGACAAGTGCGCTAAAGTAGTCGCGGCTCCAGATGTCCAGACATGAAGCATCCTTCAGGAACGGGCGGCCAGTGATGACGTGCGCCTTGAAATCAATGTTTGCAATGCGTTCCTTGAATGCCGCGCTTTATGCGGATAATACTCCCCTCATTCGCCAACGCGGCAATCTTGGCGATCGGTGCCGAATAGTCATCCAATGCGCCTTCAAGCACATCGGTTGTTAACGGTACCGCGCCAAACTTCAAGAGCCTCTTCTGTTGCAGAATATCCACAGTCAATCAACTCCTATTTGATTTACTGCGCATATTATACCATATTCCCCAGCTGTGGTTTGAAAAGGTATGTCAAGGAATCTACATTCGCGATTCGCTGTGCACGCAAAAAGATCACGGTGCGCAATCTTTTGGCATAATTGCTCGACCCATGTGAATTCGCAGCGGCAATCAGGGCGCGTACCGTTTCCTCATGGGCAGGGGCATTGATCTTTCCCACACGCTCAAAATCGGCCACGGTTCCCTTGACGGCCTCGACCCACCGGACATCCCCCAAATCAAAGAGCGCCTGTGCCGTTCTGATCCGCAGTTCGGGCGAGCGGCAATAAAGCCCATCGGCAAGACACGCCATCGCCGCTGCCTTGAGAGATGGATCATTCGCTGCTGACTGGCAATAGCGCAAAACAGCCCCGCACACATCGTTCCGCATCACGCGTCTTGTCACTGCCCGAACCGCCTGCATGACCTCTCGGTCGCAAGCAAAGCACTCGGAAAGACACTTCACAAGTGTTTCAAGACAGTCGCATGGAATGGCCCGTTCCTGTGCCATCTCCAAATACCTTTTCCGTAACGTCTCACGATCCGGATGGTGACACATCACCTTCAAGGCCATTCGCACAAGTGGTCCATTTGAGGAGCCTAGAGCATCCGTCACCAATTCCTCCTGATACTTCGACTCGGCATTGAGAGTGGCCAGTTGTTCCCATACGCAGAGCCAATCTCTGGACAAATCCTTCCCGTTGGACTTTTGCAGGTAGTAGCCGACGTATCCTTGGGCAAAGCAAGGCTTCAGACGTCGGAAGACGGGTGTGTCGGGGCATCCAAACAGCATCAAGTGCCGTTTCGCACGACTCATGGCCACATACAGCAGCCGATCGGACTCTCCCTGTGAATCCCCCGCGCCTTTCAGGACATCCGTGACATCTGGAATCACAATCGCGTCGAATTGCCGTCCCTTCGCCTTGTGAATTGTCGAGAGCACGATTTTCTCGTCGCCGACAAGCAAATCGGCCTCTTTCAGCCTCCTCAGGCGTTCCCATTCCGCGGAAAGAAACTCTCCCAACCCCCGTTGCTCGTCTTGGCAGATGGAATCCACATATCGCAAAAACTTCTCAATTCGCTCCCGCGAATGCCTTTCCGCCTCCTTAACCGATTCTGGATCCGCATCGTCACGCGCCCCGCCCAGCTCCGGCCACAGTTCACGCAGGGAGTATCGTCTGGTCTCCCCAAATGCCACCCCGGAAAACAGCTTGAAGAGCGTGCGGATTGATTCCGCGCGCGTGAGAGCCGTCACCCCATCCTGCACCGCATCTCGCAATATTTCACGAAGGGATTGCAATGCCTTGCGGCGGCGCCATGCCCACATCCGCCGACGGCTCCCCGGATAGGGGAATGAGGGGATGCGATTCTTTTCCTCCCACAACGCCATCGGATCAAACCCGGACGCAAACATTTCGCGCACTAGATACCGCGCCGCCTTTGCGGAAAAGACGCCAGACGCAAATCGGCGCATCAATCGCGCCCAGTCCGTGCGTGACGCCTTCCCCAACAACACGGAAACATACGCGATAAAATCGCGCATTGCCGCAAGTGCAAAGAGATCGACGCCCGAAACCTTCGTATAGCGATACCCCAGTTCGCGCACGCGTACCTCGAGCAGATCTGCATCAAGGTTGCGGCGGACGAGGATCGCCACGTTCAACGCCGTTCCCGAATCCAACAGTCTCCGCACGCACTGCAACACGTTCTCCTCGGAAGTCGCCTCCGTGGCGAACACCTCGCCGTTCGCACGGCGTACACTGGCCGGCTGTGGCAGAAACGCCCATTCGGATCGCAAGGCGTCAAGGGAATAGCGCATCAGGATTTCCAGCAGCAGAGGTGTTGCGCGGAAATTCGTTTTGAAGAAATGGCGTTCGCACGAGCGCACGTTCTCGGCGAAGTTTTCCTCGGAGGCGCCAAGAAAGGAGAAGATCGCCTGCTCGGCATCGCCGAAATACACGCTCACCGCCTGTGACGCCGTCAGTCCCCGCACGATCTGCCACTGCAGCGGATTCAGGTCCTGCACTTCGTCGATCAGCACCCAGCTGTAGCGTCGCTCGTCGGCGAGCGGCGAATGTTCCAGGTAGAGGTAGGTTTCGTTGATGAGGTCGTCGAAATCCACGCTGTAAAACTTGCGCTTGAGGCTGACGTAGGCACCGGACAACGCACGAACCACGCCATTTCGATCAAGCTCAAACAGTTCGGGCGGCATCGCCCGAAGGCAATGCCGGGGGATGCCGATCCGCCGCTGGTGCGCAATCAGCACGGCAGCAAGGAGGGCGGCATACGGCGACCGTTCCTTTTCCGCGTAGGTTGCGAAATACTCCTCTACCAGTTCGTGCAAGTAGCCAACGCGCGGCGCGTGGATTTCCCCTGCCGCATCCGTCACGACGCCTCTGATTGAGCGCAAGACGGTGACGCCATGCGCGCCCTTGCCTGTCGGCGCGCGCGCCTTCAATTCTGCCCGCAGCGCATCGACGACCTCTTTCACGAATGAGAGCTGTTCGCATTCATCCAGTATGTGCCGCGTGGGCGAAAGGCGCTTCACCGAGCAAAGGAAACGGAAGCAGAAATGATGGAGGTTCCCCACTTCCGGCAACGCCGCGCCCCGGCAGTGCGCCTCTACGCGCGCGCGCATCTCGAACGCGGCGCGGTTTGTGAACGTCGCGCAGAGCATGCGCGCGGGATCGATGCCGGATTCAACCGCGCGCACGATGCGCTGCGAGAGCATCTCGGTTTTTCCAGATCCGGGCGGTGCCAGCACGAGGTGCCGCCCAGCGGAAATCGCCACCACTTTCTGCTGCTCATCGGTGAGGTTCATGCGGTTTTCCTTTCTCGGACAACAACCGGGGGCTGCGCCCTCGCACCCCCAGGCAGGAAAGCGCTTGGGCTCGGTTGCTCATATTCCCCCTTCGCCCGTTGGCACAACGCCTCGTTGCGGGCGTTCATGAGGTGGCAATTATCGTAATTGACCGGAAACACCGGCACATCAACGGGAAACGAACTGAGGAAAAGCTGGCGCCCTTCCGCCAGATAGCGCGAATCTGCCACGGTCGGATCAAAGCGCGGCGGCAGGCCATGCGCCACCGTTTTGATCCACCGCGCATACGGTTCTGCGCGCAGGCGCCGCTCCAGTTCCTTCTCGCCCGGCGAAAGGAATCCGCAGACGGGCACCATGCCGCGGCGCGCCTGATCCACCATCTTTTCGATCTCCGGCACATGCTGTGCCACGGTCATCCGGCGCGTCAGGCGAACGGGAAACATGAAAGGCGAGGCGAGGATCGTCAGGTCGCCGATCGCCGTCCAGGATAGCGCCGGATCAAGAACCGCGTGCCGCACGCCGCTGTGGCGCACGAAGCGATCAGGATGGCCCTCCTTCCACACCTTGCGCGCAGGATTCATCTTGATGTACGTGCGTACGGCGGCGAGCATCCTCCCGGTTTTCTTCACGATCCGCGAAAGTGCCGCCCGCCGCCCCCTCACGCAGAAGGTGAGGAAAAAGCAACGCCGCCCGCTCTTGTCGAATTGCAGCTTCATGGGTGGGCCTTTCCCGAACAACGACCGGGGGCTGCCGCCCCCGCACCCCCGCTCGGCATTTCGGGGTTCGGGGCGGAGCCCCGGTCGTTGTCCATTACATCCAACCGCCGATATCCCAGCATGCGCGGGCGAAGAATCGGCGCTTCGATCTTCACATATGCGGCGCGTTCTTCTTCTGATATGAACTGCTGATTTTGCATGGTGCAACCTCCAGGTATGATCCTGTTACGATCAGCAGTAACCCCTCGCGGATCCTCCCCGCTGGTTGAATTGCCCCTGCCTCGGCTGCCCTACGGCCATCGCGGATTCACGCCTTAATCACCGGAGTTCCGGCGCAAGTTGCCCGCGAGTAAAATCAGCATCATTTCCGATGGCTCTCCTGCACGGCTTCTTAGGCCGCCTCCACTTCGGAGAAGCGCAGATAGTATATCAAAACTCCGACGGACCGGAACAGGGAAAATCAGCACAATTGCGGGGACGACGTGAAGCGGCGTATCAAGCGTGGAAAATGCCCGCTACCTATTATTGAACGTCCACCGACATAGGACGCGGATGCGGAACGCGCGCGTAGGCGACGTCGGGAATGCCGAAGAGGAGAACCGCTCCGACTTCGTATCCGCGCGGCAGGTTGAGCGCATGACGGATTCTACGCATCCACTTGAAGGCACGAACGGCGAAGCCGCTCCAGCACGTGCCGAGGCCGTTCGCCTGCGCCAATAGGTCGAAGTAGCTGAGGGCGATCCATGGATCCGCCTCACGACACGGCGCGTTTTTGGGCGTCGATGCCACGACCATGCACGGCGCGTTGCGAAACACGACGTCGTCGCCCCGCATGACCTCGTCCATGTAACGGCGGAATTTCGGGAAGAAAAACTTCGGCAGGCGCGTGCGGATGATCGCCTGCAATGTCTTCAGCACCTCACGACGGTACCAATCCATCTTCTCTCGGTCGCGTACGAGCGTGAAATGGAGCCGATGATCATTGCATCCTGTCGGCATCCAGGCAAGGGCATCGATCAGCCGCGTCCAGACGTCATCCGGAATCGGCGCATCCCGCCAGTGGCGAATGCTCCGACGCTGACGGACAAGCGCCGCCTCGGCACGTCCGTCTGGAAGCTGCTCGATGTCCAGCGTGTCGGCGAAACCGACGTCATTGCACGTGACGGCGCCCCGCGCGCACACCGCGAGGCAATGCTGGCAATTCAGACAGAAAGGCTCATCCTCCTTGTGGAACACAGGGAATCCGTCCTCACCCTTCGTCAGCACGTGGACGACGCAATCCCGCACGCAGGCGCCACAGGCCGTACATCTGGATTTATCGATATGTATCATGGTGAAACTCCTCCAGTCCCGCTTTCGCAAACCATGCGAGCATGCGCCGGTTGCTAAAATCGAGGTTGTGCGAAATCGTATCGAGTGCGTACAGCGTCGGATCGAATAACGGCTTGCTTCTGG
>ERZ842401.4339-NODE-4339-length-16597-cov-3.771853_pt1 | contig 16597 bp, 14 predicted proteins | sample MGYA00521270_ERZ842401 | MGnify/ENA primary metagenome ERZ842401 (study PRJEB31892, sample SAMEA3878208) | bioreactor metagenome | biome: Moose rumen | place: Sweden | collected 2011-10 | study: EMG produced TPA metagenomics assembly of the PRJEB12797 data set...
CTAGTCTCACGGAGGAAGGTGTAAACATTGAGATTCATCCCGATATCATCGGAATTCAACCTGTAAGACCATCTCTCGTCACCAAGCTTCTCTCTGTAATCCAATCTGTAATCCGGAAACTCCCGTATTATACAGGATACCTTTCCGAACATCAGAAGTCCCGCACGTGTAGGGTGCAGACCTGTTGAATCCTTTGAAACTGCACCGAGTGTTATCAGGACCTCATCTAAAGGTCCGTTTATCCAAGAATTGCTATGATTCCTCTGACGTAATATCCTCAGATATTCATCCACATCCTCCATGACGAGACAATCGTAACCAGGTATCTCGGTCAGAGGTTCATTGTCGGAATCTGTTTCGAACGAATCCCTAAGCATTGATCTGATCTCGCCGATCTTACATCTGAAATCACCCTCGTGATTGCGCTTATACGTCTCACGATCCATGTTCCCATTGAGATAAACAGGCTTCTCACGACGGTCGGCACGAGGCACATGGATCGTCATAACGATCTTTCCGTCAACATCCACCACACTGACATCGTTGCTGTTCAGCAAATTCACACTAACCTTTGCAGGATTGTTCAAAGTGTCCCAGAGGACCTTGCTGTAATGTGCTGGATCCTCAATCCCCGTAACTGATAATTCCTTTGTGAACTCATCCTCGGAAACTCCGAGGATCACAACTCCGCCCTCCGTATTGGCAAAAGATGAATATGTTTCCCAGAAATCACGTGGAATACCGCACAATGCTGCTTTGTACTCCACGGTCAAACCTTCTGGACCATATCTCGATAGGAATTCTGATTCAGAGACCATGGATTGTCATAATCCATCAAAGTATTTAAGAATGGTATCTGAAAAATGAATAAATCATCGCCAAATAGTTGTATTTAGTAGCCAAAATACCTAAATTACTCGCCAAATATCATACGTATCTCGCCACAGCCCTTACCGTCTGAGAATAATTCAAACCTCCGAACATCCACCATAACAGAATAGAACAACATCCAGAATGGCAACAATCCCTTTATCCATCCTATTCCATCCTCCGCTTATGTCGAAGGTGATCATGAATCACGGGGCCGGAGGAGAGCTCATGCAGGAGTTCCTCGGCAAGCACATCACTAGCCACTTCCCTAAGATGAAAGCGGAGGTACCACTCGATTCCATGGACGATTCAGCCGTAGTGGACGATGTCGTTTTCACCATCGACGGACATACCGTGAAACCATTGTTCTTCCCCGGAGGGGACATCGGAAAGATCTCCGTATCCGGTACCGTCAACGATATCTCGGTCATGGGTGCCACACCCATCGCACTGGCCTGTTCCGTCATAATCGAAGAGGGACTCGACATCGATATCGTCGACAAGGTCATGGCCAGCATGGGTAAGACAGCAGAGGACTGCGGAGTGCCTATAGTCACCGGCGATACTAAAGTAGTGGAGGCAGGTGCCATCGACCAGATGGTCATGTCGACATCCGCGGTGGGAAAGAGATCCCCATACCTTGATTCCAATCTAGCCAAGGCCGCAGAATACAGGAAGGTCGAGAACAGATGGTGTACTGACTCCAGCGTGAGGCCCGGAGATGCCATCATCGTATCCGGTTATGTCGGCGACCACGGAGTATCGTTATTGTCGTTCCGCGAAGGATACGGATTCGACGCGGATCTCCAGAGCGATGTGGCACCCTTGAACAAGATGATCGCCGAAGGACTAAAGGTCGGAGGCGTCGTTGCCATGAAGGACCCGACCAGGGGAGGATTAGCAAATACCCTAAACGAGTGGTGCTCCAAATCACACGTCGGTATGGAGATCAACTATGCCGACATTCCCCTGAGAGATGCCGTGGTGAACGGATGCGACCTTCTCGGTATAGATCCGCTGAGCATCGGCAATGAGGGTAAGGCCGTCATCGGAGTCGTTCCAGAAATGGCGGAAGAGGTCCTCAAGGCACTCAGGAGGACACCCGAAGGAAAGGATGCAGCGATCATCGGTTACGCCAACGACGGACCCAAGAGAGTAATCCTCAAGACAGAGATCGGCGGAAAGAGGATACTGGAAGCCCCTGCAGGGGACCCCGTACCCAGGATCTGCTGATCAGATATCTCTGATCGCATCCTTCATTGATCTTGAGAAATCACCTATATGAGCAGGGGCATCCCTGCCGTATTTCTCTAGGAGCCTTACGATAGCGGAGCCCACGATGACACCGTCCGCGTGAACGGCCATTTTCCTAGCCTGCTCCGGATTGGATATGCCGAACCCTACCGCAATCGGGGTGTCGGAGTTCTCCTTGATGATCCTCGCGATGGAACCGAGGTCAGTGGTTATCTCTGATCTTGTTCCGGTGACCCCAAGCGATGACACCAGGTATATGAATCCATTTGCCCGCTTGGCTATCATGGAGATACGGTCGGCCGATGTTGGTGCGACCATGGAGATAAGTGCCAGACCCTCCTTTTCACATGCAGGTGCGAAGTCCTCGCGCTCCTCATAGGGTACATCGGGCAATATGAGCCCCTTGATACCTACATCTTTGCAACGCTTGACGAAACGCTCCGTTCCGTATGAGAAAACCACGTTCGCATATGTCATGAACACCATTGGTACCCTTACCTCGCTGCGCATGCTCTCTAGCATTGAGAATATCATATCTGTAGTCACACCGCCCGACAGGGCACGGGTGTTCGCAGCCTGGATCACAGGACCCTCCGCAGTGGGATCGGAGAACGGTATACCGAGCTCTATCAGATCGGCACCGTTGTCCTGAAGGGACATTATCACGGATCTGGTGGTATCCAGATCGGGATCGCCGCAAGTGACGAAAGCGACAAATGCCTTGCCGTTCGCGAATGCATCCGAGATCTTAGTCATGGATATCCTCCCCTCTGTATCTGGCGATGGCCGCCACGTCCTTGTCACCGCGTCCCGAGACCGTGATGACTATGATGCTGTCCTTCGGCATCCCGGGAACGACCTTCATCGCATATGCAAGCGCATGCGACGATTCGATGGCTGGGATTATCCCCTCCTTCCTCGAAAGGTACTCGAATGCCTGCACGGCCTCCTCATCCGTTATTGCCACGTACTTCGCCCTGCCGAGATCGTGCAACCATGCATGCTCCGGTCCGATTCCGGGATAATCGAGACCGGCCGATATGGAATATACGGGCGCGATCTGTCCGTATTCGTTCTGACAGAAATATGACTTCATGCCATGAAATATACCGAGCTTTCCCGTGTTTATGGTGGCCGCTGTCTCGAATGTATCTATGCCCCTTCCGGCGGCTTCACATCCGACCAATTCGACCTTCTCGTCCTTGATGAAATCGTAGAATGTACCGATGGCGTTGCTCCCTCCGCCAACACAGGCGATCAGCATGTCGGGCAGTCTGCCCTCCTTCTCCATCATCTGCCGTCTGATCTCCTTGCCTATGACGGATTGGAAGTCGCGGACGATAGTGGGGAATGGATGAGGGCCCATGACGGAACCAAGGCAGTAATGCGTATCGTCTATGCGTGATGTCCATTCGCGCATGCATTCAGATACTGCATCCTTCAGTGTTCCCGTTCCCGACTCCACGCCGCGGACCTCTGCTCCCAGAAGCCTCATGCGGTATACATTCAGGGCCTGTCTCTCCATGTCCTCTACGCCCATGTAGACGAGACACTCCATACCAAGGAGTGCTGCAGCAGTGGCTGTGGCCACTCCGTGCTGTCCTGCACCGGTCTCTGCTATCAGACGGGTCTTTCCCATCTTCTTCGCCAATAACGCCTGACCGAGGACGTTGTTGATCTTGTGAGCGCCAGTATGGTTGAGATCCTCCCTCTTGAGATAGATCTTCGCCCCGCCCAGATCCTTCGTCATCCTCTCGGCGAAGTACAGACGGCTGGGACGGCCTGCATACTCGTTCAGGAGATCGTTCAGCTCCCTGTTGAAATCCGGATCATCCTTGTAGCGGTTGTACGCCTCCTCAAGCTCTATGACGGCGTTCATCAGGGTCTCAGGGATGTACTGTCCTCCGTGCACCCCGAACCTTCCATTTGGGTTTGTCATCTCTCTGCCTCCATCTCATAATCCGCGGCTCTGACCGCGGCAACGAATCTTATCATCTTCGAGCTATCCTTGGACCCTTCAGACTCGATGCCCGAACTCGTGTCCACTCCGTACGGACGGGTCATACGGACCGTCTCCCCGACGTTGTCCGGAGTGAGCCCACCCGCGATAAAAATACTGCGCCCGATACCTTTCAACAAAGAAAGGTCAAACGTCTCTCCCGATCCCCTTCCGGGATCGATCAGAACCAGGTCGGCGGATGTATCCTGCGCCGCAGTAATCTGGTCATGTGTAATGCCGAACGACTTGATGATAGGAACTCCGAGCCTGCCCCTCAACGCTTGGATGTATCCCTCATCCTCGGAACCATGGAGCTGGATCATGTCGAATCCTGCATAATCGGCTATTCCTATGACCTCTTCGATGTCCTGGTCAACGAACACACCAACAGAGAGGATGCTGTCGGACAGTCCTTCCACCATCTCCCTGGCCAATTCCTTTGTGATAGTCCTGCGGAAGCCCGAGGCCATTATCATCCCTGCCATATCAGGTCCGGCCTCATTGGCCGAACGTATGTCATCAAGGGAGCGCAGCCCGCAGAGCTTCACCATGGTCATATCCCGCACCTCAGAGCCTGTAGCTTCGCGACCTTGTCATCGGCCCTCATGAGCGCCTCTCCTATCAGTACGGCATCGACCCCTTCGTCCTCGAGCCTCTTCACATCGCTCCTGTCCTTGATTCCGCTCTCTGCTACGAACAGTATCCCTTCCGGGACCGAACGGCGAAGCCTGAGACAGTTCGAAGGGTCGACGGTGAAATCGCGCAGATTGCGGTTGTTGACACCGATGATCCTCGCACCTTTGTCAACGGCGATCTGCAATTCCGAATCGCCATGGACCTCCACCAATGCGGAAATCCCGAGTTCATCGCAGAGCTCGATGTACCTCTTCAGCTCATCGCCGGATAGGATCGACGTGATCAGCAGGATTGCGGATGCCCCGGCCGCCTTGGCCTCATATATCATATACTCATCCACGACGAAATCCTTACGGAGCAACGGCACATCCGCCGCCACGGCTATCTCCTTCAGATACCTGATGTCTCCAAGGAAACGGGTGGGTTCCGTCAGAACTGAAATACAGTCAGCTCCGGCCGAAACGTAATCGCACGCAATCCCGACTGGGTCGAACTCTTCCGATATTATGCCCTTTGAAGGGGAAGCCTTCTTGACCTCGCATATGAACGAGATGCCTTCGGATCTCAAGGCCCTTTCGAAAGGGAAACTTCTATCGCAAGCTCTCTCGAGGGCTCTCTCCTTCATCTCCTCCAATGAGACAATGGCCTTGTTCTCGGCCACCCTCTTACGCGCGGAATCGGAGAGTTCGGTCAGGATGTCCTTCATCTGTTACTTGCCACCTTGTAGGCGTCGAACAGCTTCATCGCCGAACCGTCATCGATGAGCTTGGCCGCGAGTTCCACTCCGTCTGCGAAGGATGATGCTTTCCCGGCGCAGTACAGTCCAGCACCGGCGTTCATGAGCACCACGTCGCGCTTGGGTCCTGTTTTTCCGCTCAGAATATCCAATGTGATATAGGCGTTCTTCTGAGGTGTATCTCCTTCCACATCCTGTTTGAAGGCCCTTTTGAAACCGAAATCATCCGGCGATACCTTGTACGTCTCGTACTTGTCCCCGCAGAACTCGCATACGGATGTCGTGTGAGAGATCGATATCTCATCCAGCTTGTCATCGCCGTAGACCACCATACCTTTCTTCACACCCAACGTCGAGAGCACCCTGGCAAGAGGTTCCAAAAGCGTGGGCGAATAAACTCCCATGATGTGGTATGCCGGATGCACAGGGTTGGTAAGGGGACCGAGGATGTTAAACACCGTCTTTATCCCCAGCTCCTTCCTGATCTCCCCGACGTACTTCATCGACGTATGGTAGTCCTGCGCGAAGAGGAAGCAGATGCCTACCTCCTCCAACAGTGAGTTGACCTTCTCCGGGTTCTGATGGATGTTTATCCCCAGGGCTTCAAGGACATCTGCGGCTCCGCTCTTAGACGATGCCGCACGGTTCCCGTGTTTCGAGACTTTGGCCCCCGATGATGCGATCACCATGGATGCCGTTGTCGAAATGTTGAAGCTGTTGGAACCGTCTCCTCCCGTACCTACGATCTCGACGGTGTCGAATTTCTTCTCGATCGGTTTTGCATGGTCCCTCATCGCAGCTGCACTACCTGCTATCTCCGAGATGGTCTCGGTCTTTGTGCTCTTGGTGGAGAGTGCCGCGAGGTATGCTGCATTCTGGACCGGGGATGTCACTCCCGACATAATCTCGTTCATCACAGCGTAGGCCTCATCGTAACTGAGGTCCTGCTTATCGACTATCTTCTTTATTGCATCAGATATCATTTATGACCCTCCTTCTAACAGATCCGATAAAGTTCTCCATCATCCTGGCGCCGTCGGGCGTCATAATGGATTCCGGATGGAATTGAAGACCGTGGACCGTACCTTCCGCGGACATGACGGCCATGACCTCTCCGTCATCCGCCGTAGCGGGGACGATGAGCGACCCGGGTATCGTTCCCGGATCCGCCGCCAATGAATGGTAGCGTGCGACGAGGATCTCCGAAGGGAGACCTTCGAACATCGAATCCTTCCCATCTATGCTGATTATGGACTGCTTCCCGTGCATCATCCTCTTGGCGTATGTGACGGTGGCGCCGAATGCCATACAGATGGCCTGATGGCCCAGACAGATGCCTAGGATGGGATACTTGCCCTTGAGCCTCCTGATCATGTCCACACAAACGCCAGCATCCTCTGGGCGTCCGGGTCCGGGCGATATGACTATCATCTCGGGCGACAACCTGTCTATGTCCTCCACAGAGAGCTCGTCGTTCCTGATCACCTTGATATCGGGTTCTATGGAACCGATAAGCTGATACAGGTTGTAGCTGAAGCTGTCGTAATTGTCGATGAGAAGTATCATTGCGTCCCCTCCGCACTCTTCAGGGCATCAATGACCGCCATGGCTTTGTTCAGACACTCCTGATACTCATTCTCGGGAACGGAGTCGGCGACAATCCCTGCACCGCTGCGTACGAAGACCTTGCCGTTCTTCTTGTATGCGATGCGTATGGCGATGGCCGTATCCAGGTTGCCCGAGAAATCGATGTATCCGATCGCCCCCCCGTAGATTCCGCGCTTGTTGTCCTCCAGATCGTTGATGAGCTGACAGGCCCTAATCTTCGGAGCCCCGGACAACGTTCCCGCAGGGAGTATTGAGTCAATAGTGTCGAGCGCATCCACATCGTCCCTGATCTCTCCCCTCACGGTGGAACCGATATGCATGACGTGAGAGAACCTCTGTATGCTATGATACTTCTCCAGATGAACGCTCCCGAACTTGGATATCTTACCGATGTCGTTCCTTCCCAGGTCCACCAGCATGTTGTGCTCTGCCAGTTCCTTCTCGTCCGAGAGCAGGTTCCTCTCGAGCTCGAGATCCTCTTCGGGCGTCCTTCCCCTACGGCGTGTCCCTGCCAGAGGGAATGTGTGGACGATGCCGTCCTCCAGTTTGACCAGGGTTTCAGGTGAAGCACCGGCGACCTCCATGTCGGAACCGGAGAAGTAGAACATGTACGGGGAAGGATTGGATCTCCTCAGGTGGTTGTACACCGGGAGGAGACTTCCTTCGAAATCGGCTTCAAGACGGTTGGACAGGACTATCTGGAAGATATCTCCCTCGCGTATGTGCCCCTTTGCCGTCTCCACCATATAGCAGAAACGCTCCTTGTCGAACATCGCCCTGATGTCCGATCCAAGATGTCCGGAGATGCCCTTTTTGCGGTTACCTTTCAGTATGAGATCCCTCATGGCCTCGAGCTCCAGCATAGCTCTGTTGTAGGAAGTTTCGTAATCCTTCAGACGGACATTGGAGATCAGAAGGATACAGTTCTCGTAATTGTCGAAGACGATCAGCTTATCGAACAGCATTAGGTCGACATCCTGGAAATCCTCGGAATCCTCAGCGTCGAGCTTCAGCGTGGGTTCGGAGTATTTCAGATAATCATACGAGAAATAACCCACAAGACCTCCGGTGAATGACGGGAATCCGGGCACTCTGTATCCTCTGTAGTCCTCAAGGACCTGGCGGATGTACCTATCGGGATCGTCCGTATCTATCTTCAGATCGCCGACCACCATATGCCCGTTCTTGCATGTGACCGACAGTTTGGGATCGTATCCCAGGAAAGAGTAGCGCCCCCATGAGCGATCCTGTTCCGCACTTTCCAGAAGGAAGCAGTGGCTGGATACGTTCATCAGAATCTCTGCGACAATGCTTGGCTCCAGTCCCCTCCTCTCCAATCTCATGCAGAGGGGACAGATATCGTAGGATCCCTGTTCCGCTATTCTCTTGACCTCATCCAGAGTCGGCTCCATTTTAACCCTCCAATGTACTTTTCTATACATTGTTGTATATTTTATTTAATTGTTTGAATTAATCATCGTATAAATAAATTAAGTATAATTTTGTTAAATATTGTATCTTTTAATACAATAATGAATTTCATTATACATCAAAACTCCCAAGATAGTTCGAACTAATACCTCAATTTAGTATTCAAATAGACTTTAATGTATATTATAATACATTACTGAACAATATAATTATATATCCATCTTTTTTGCCCTAAAACATGGCAATACCGAAAGATGCAAGAATCAATCTGTCGCCAGAGGACATCCCCAAGAGATGGTACAATCTGGCATCCGACCTACCCGACCTGAAACCCCCTCTAAATCCCGGAACCGGCGAAATCGCCAAGCCCTCGGATTTTGAGCCGATCTTCTGTAAGGAGATCATCAAGCAGGAAGGCAGCACGGAGCGCTACATAGACATCCCCGAGGAGGTCCGCGACAACCTGATCTACCTCAACAGACCTGCACCCCTGCAGAGGGCCTACAGGCTTGAGAAGTACCTCAAGACACCCGCGAAGATCTACTTCAAGAGGGAGGACATGAGCCCCCTCGGAAGCCACAAGGGTAACACAGCACTGGCACAGGCGTATTACAACGCTGAGGCCGGTATCCACACCCTGACCACCGAGACCGGTGCGGGACAGTGGGGAACCGCTCTCGCCATGGTATCCAACCTCTACGACCTGGACACCACCGTCTTCATGGTCAAGGGAAGTTTCATGGCAAAGCCCCTCAGGAAGACGATCATCAACACCTATGGTGCGAAGATCTACGCCTCGCCCAGCGAGTACACCGAATTCGGAAAGAAGGTCCTCAAGGAGCACCCGGATACATCCGGATCGTTGGGAATCGCCATCTCCGAAGCATGCGAGCTGGCAGCGAAGGACCCGGGAACGAACTACTCCCTCGGAAGCGTACTGAACCACGTCATGCTGCATCAGACCGTCATCGGACAGGAGACCATGCAGCAGATGGAGATCGGTGAGATCACCCCCGACTACGTCGTGGCATGTACCGGCGGAGGATCCAACTTCGGAGGTATGGTGTTCCCGATGCTCGGAAAGAAGATCAGAGGCGAAGGATTCAAGGACACCCAGTTCGTCGCTGTTGAGCCCAAAGCGGCCCCCAGTCTCACGAAGGGAGAGTTCAAGTACGACTTCGGAGACACCGGAGGATTCACCCCCTTGCTGATGATGTACACCCTCGGAAGCGAGTTCATACCCAACGCTATCCACGCAGGAGGACTCAGGTACCACGGAATGTCCCCCTTGGTATCCGCAGCATACGACTCCGGAATGATCTCGGCCAGATCATACGACCAGACCGCGACCTTCGAGGCAGGACTGCTGTTCGCAAGGACCGAAGGTATCATCCCCGCACCGGAATCCTGTCACGCACTGAAGGGAGCCATCGACCTGGCACTTGATGCGAAGGCCAAGAACGAGGAGAAGACCATCGTGTTCTGTCTCTCCGGACACGGTCTGCTGGACCTGTACGGATACGAGCAGTACATGGACGGAACCCTTCCGTCCTCGGATATCGAAGGCTGAAACCAATTCTCTTCCTCCCCTCCGGGGGAGGATTCTATCACTCTTTTGATCTTTATCTTCGCTTTCTAGGAATCGATATCCTCTCAGTAATTGAATACAATAATCATACTCAAGGAGATGAGGAATGGATAATAAACCTAAACTTCACCTCCAATATTACTGATAATTCCATATTTCACCAGATAGTATCGTGATATGATACTTGTTGGAGAAATCATCCGTCTAATGTCTAGATACAAAGAATACTAAAAAGGGTTGGAGGCCCAACCCCATGTTTCCATCGGCTCAGACCTCCACGAGCCTTCCGCCTTGTATGGTCGACTCGGTTATCGTCTCGATCTCCGTGATGTAATCGATCACCGAGTAATTGATCTCGACAAATTCCTGCCCCTTGTATTTGGTGAGATATTCGTGACCGTCCCCGCCTCCGGCGAGATAATCCGTCGCTGCCAGCTTGTAGGTCGCATCCTTATCGATTTCCTTTCCATCCTTTGTTATCGAAACGATCTCATAACCTCCGTCGACGGCTTTGTACGTCACAGTCATACCAGAGAACTGAAGGAATCCTCCGTCATCCTTCTGAGCAAATGATTGCTTCATCGCATCCCAGAGGACAGACCCCGGGACTTCGAAAAGGACCAAGGTGTTCAGATATGGCATCATGGCATACACGGAACCGTTCGTGACATCCCCTACAGGGATCGAAGCACGCAGCGCACCTGAATTGATTATTGCGATATCTGCACCGCTCTTGATGCGCATGACATCGGTGACGAAATCACCGAGGTTGGTCTCGTTGTTCCTGATGATCTTCTTGGTCCCCTCGAGTTCGACCTCGGTCTCGCCGATCTTCTTCTTGAGGATCTCTTCCTGTTCGGCCTCGACCTTTGCGATCGTCTTGGTAACGGCCTCGTTCTCCAATGCCGGACCTCTATACAACTTGGCACTGATGGTCTTGTTTGTGACCTTGATGACCCCGACATTCTCCAGGAATTGTCCGGTCGAAGCGATCACCGTATCGCTGGGAAGGAGCTCGATGGAACCGTCACAGACCTTTCCGTTCTCCATCTCCGTGTGACTGTGACCGTCGATGAAGATATCGATCCCCTTCACCTTGTTGCATATCTGGTCGGAGGTCTTGAATCCCTCGTCGACGACACCTATGTGCCCTACACATACGATGTAGTCGACCTTCTCGCTCTTCAGCTGGGCGACCATGCGCTCCGCGGCCTCGATGGGATCGGTGATGCGGACATCCTCGATACCTTCCTGTTTGACGGACTCCACGGTCTCTTCCGTGAGAAGACCGAAGAACCCAACCTTGACATTGCCCTTCTCCAGGACCTTGTACTCTTCGAAAACGCTCTTTCCTGTATCCTTGTAAACCATGTTGGCGCATATTATGGGATAGGTAGTCTTCTTCGATACTTCCAGATATGAGGCCAATCCGTAATCGAACTCATGGTTACCGGGTATCCCCAGATCATACTGGACCGCATTCATCACTTCGATGGATGCCGCGCCTTTCGTCAACGGACCCATCGGCGAACCTTGAATGTAGTCCCCTGCATCGATTGTGAATACTATGCTGTCCTTGGAATACTGTTCCTTCAGAGCTGCCACGGTCGCAAAACCGCAGTTGTCCCCCGAATAATGGCAGTGTGAATCGTTCGTGTGGATGACGACGAACGATTTGTCCGCATCAGAATCATTATAAATGACTATGGATGCGGCCAATGCGGCTATCACAGCGATAACAGCGACCGCCAGAATGATCATTTTGTTGTCTTTCATGAGGGTTGGAACGACTTTTTCGTAGTTAAGACGAACGTTCGCCGATGGCACAAACGTCTGGCTAGATCGATTATAGATCTGCGATAGACGATGTTATCAACTTCATCGATATGAGCGAATACAACTCAATAAGGATCTGGTGCTCCGAGATGTTCAAACGAATTGCGGAAAAGCTATCATCTGATGACTGAAGAAGGAACATGCACGTAATCAGCTAGATCGGCCTACATCTTTCCGTCCATTCATACAGATACATTATTATAGTGTACCGTGCTAGCACGTAGCACGGTTGCAATCATTTGATAAGATGATTCGCCATACTGAAAAGTGATCAGATGGAACTAGACACCCTGAGAGACGAGATCCGCAAGAGGGATGAGGAGATCATCAGGCTTATCTCCGAACGCACCAGATTGGCCGAACAGGTCGGTGAATACAAGAGGGAGCATGATCTTCCCGTGAGGAACGCGGCTGTCGAGAAGAAGGTAATAGCCAGATATGTGGACATCGGTGCCGCGGCAGGCCTCAGCGAAGAGGTCATGACCACAGTCTCCAAGGCCCTCATCAAAGAGGCCGTCGATGTCGAATCTGCCCTTCCCATCCCGACCGAACCCAAGAAGGTCGCCATCATAGGAGGTGCCGGTAAGATGGGCGCATGGACCGCCAATTTCCTAAAGAAGGACGGGCATAACGTCATAATCATAGACCCTGCATCGGACAACGGTCTCACAATAGAGGACTGCAAAGGATGCGACATCATCATCGTATCAGTACCGATACATCTTGCTGACGGCATACTATCCGAACTCGATTCCATCTGTGACAGGGACTGTCTCATATTCGACCTGACATCCCTCAAGACCCCCATCGTAGAAAGGCTGAAGGGTATGGCCAAGACACGCAAGGTCTGCTCTGTACACCAGATGTTCGGCCCCTCCGCCACATCCCTGTACGGGAGGAACCTCATCATCTGCGACTGCGGTAACGGTCAGGCCGTAAAGGAAGCCAGAAGACTATTCGACGACAGGGGAGGCAACTTCAGGATCATGGACATCACCGAACACGACGGATACATGTCCTACGTCCTCGGACTCACACATGCCGTGAACATAGCCCTCTTCACCGTACTGCAGAGAAGCGGATACAGCTTCGAGGACCTCTTAACGGTGTCATCCACCACATTCAACAAGGGTCTCGACACCAACAGGTCCGTGGCCTCGGAGGATCCGATGCTGTACTACGAGATCCAGCACATGAACTCCCACAGGGACGAGATGTGGGGCCTCTTCTCCGAGGCAGTGTCCGATCTCAGGGAGGACTCCCTGAGCGACGACCCGAGCGGGTTCGTAGGCCTCATGGACGCCGGAAGGGAGTATTTCAAAGGTTAAGCTATTATTAATTAAAAGTTAAGATAAGGGAGGAAACAGCGATGTATGGAAAGAGCATACGCATGGAAAGGATAACCGACAGGAAGACCGGGAACGCGGTCATAGTGCCGATGGACCACGGGATATCGGTCGGTCCGGTGGAAGGGCTGATCGACATGAGGAAGACCGTGGACGACGTCTCGAACGGAGGAGCGACCGCGGTCCTGATGCACAAGGGCCTCATAAGATACTCGTACCGCCAGTCGGGAAGGGACGTCGGCCTCATCATGCACCTGTCGGCGTCCACGGACCTCGGCCCCAACAGGAACAGCAAGGTCCAGATCACCACGATCGAGGAGGCCATCAAGTACGGCGCCGACGCGGTATCCATCCACATCAACTTCGGGTCGGTCGACGAGCCCTCGATGCTTGAGCAGGCGGGCAAGATCTCGGAGCAGTGCAACGACTGGGGCATGCCCCTCATCATCATGGCCTACCCCCGCGGCCCGGAGATCAAGAACTCCTACGACCCGGAGGCGATCGCGCACTGCGCTAGGGCGGCCTCCGAGATAGGCGCTGACCTGGTCAAGGTCAGCTACACCGGCGACATAGACACCTTCAGGGACGTCTGCAGGGGGGCGCTGGCCCCCGTCGTCATCGCGGGAGGTCCCAAGATGGGCTCCGACATGGAGATCCTCAACATGGTCCACGATTCGATAGAGGCCGGAGGACACGGTGTGTCCATCGGAAGGAACGTCTTCCAGAACAAGAACGTCATGGGTATCACCAAGGCGATCTCCAGCATAGTCCTGGACGGCTTCTCGGTGGAAGAGGCCGCCAAATTCATCTGAGGCGATGGGCATGGGAAGGCTGATCGTCAGATCGGACGGGCCGGAGGACGCCGAGGCCAGGAAGGACCTGGTCACCAACGGCCTGGAGGCCGGGATCACCAGGTTCATCCTCCGCAAAGGGGACGAGGCCTTCGAGAGCCTCGGAAGGATGGACGCGATCTACACGGAGGGCGGGAGGTTCGTCGACGACTCCTACGCGTTCGCGGACATCGCGACCCCGGATGCCCAGGAGAAGGCCATGGCGCTCGCCGGGAAGAAGAAGGCGGTCGTCGTGACGACATCGGACTGGACGGTCATCCCGCTGGAGAACCTGATCGCCAGGTTCGGCGGCTCCGGGACGGAGGTGTACGCCTGCGCCTCCACTGCGGAGGACGCCAAGCTGTTCCTCGCCACTATGGAGAAGGGGGTGGACGGCGTCGTGGTGGACGTGGCCGACCCGATCGCCCTCCACAAGTTCGCCGAGCTCGTCACCAGCGGCTCGAGGGAGGACCTGTCCGAGGTCGAGGTCGTCTCCGTTGCCCCCATGGAGCTGGGCGACAGGGTCTGCATCGACACCTGCAGCATGATGGTCCCCGGGGAGGGAATGCTCATAGGGTCGTACTCCTCCTGCCTCTTCCTGGTCCAATCCGAGAGCATGGACAACGGGTACGTGGCCAGCAGGCCTTTCAGGGTCAACGCCGGAGCGGTCCACAGCTACATAGAGGTCCCGGGAGGGGGCACCAGATACCTTTCGGAGATGTCCGCGGGGGACAGCGTGCTCATCTGCGGCAGGGACGGCAGCACCAGGGTCGCCTCCATCGGGAGGTGCAAGGTCGAGTCCAGGCCACTCCTCATGGTCACCGCCACCGACGGCGTCAGGGAATACACGGTCATGCTGCAGAACGCCGAGACCATCAGGCTGGTCACCCCGGACGGCTCCGTCCCGGTCACCAAGGCACAGCCTGGGGACGTCCTCCTCGCGAAGCTCGAGAGTGGCGGAAGGCACTTCGGCATGGCGGTCGAGGAATCCATTACGGAGAGGTAAATGAGGGTCTGCACCACCTACGGGTCGCCGATGCCCCTGAGAAGGGGGGCCGCCATGCACGAGATCCGCCTCGACGTGTTCGACGGGATCCCGGAGGGAGCCGGGGACGAGTCGCTGGTCACCCTATGCGGGAAGGACCCGTCGCTGGTCCCCGATTCGTTCGGCGGCCTGGTGGACGTCGGCGAGAGGGACCTGGCCATACCGCACAGGAAGGTCAGGTCGTTCCACGACTTCTCAGGCACGCCCGATGCGGAAGGGATCGTCTCGATGCTCTCCGAGGGCGATCAGGAGGTCTCCAAGGGGGCGTTCATGGCGTCCTCCTTCGCGGACATCTGCTCGATACAGGACGCCTCCAGGGCCTTGGGAAGGAAGCATGTGCTCTTGGGAATGGGCCCGATGGGCGAGGTCACCCGCATCAGGCAGGCGGCCCTGGGGAACGAGTTCACGTTCGGATACGAGGGGACGCCGACGGCTCCCGGCCAGCTCAGCGCCGAGGAGATGGAGTCCCTGGGGGACGACTGCATCCTGGTCGGGATAACAGGCCATCCCCTTTCCCACACGCTCTCGCCGAGGATGCAGAACGCTGCCATCCGGAAGGCGGGCATCAACGGCAGGTACCTGGTCTTCGATTCGCCGTCGCTGGACAGGATCGAGGACGCGATGAGGGGATACGGCATCAGGGGGATCAACGTCACCATACCGTACAAGCAGGACGTCATGGGGCATCTGGACAGGATCGCAGGCGCCGCCGAGGAGGTGGGCGCCGTCAACACCATAGTGAACGACGGCGGCGTCCTCACCGGGGACAACACCGACGTGGCCGGCGTCCTGCATTCGCTGTCGGGCACCGCGCTGAAGGGCGCGAAGGCCCTCGTCATGGGGTCCGGGGGAGCATCCAGGGCGGCGGCGTACGCCCTGACGAAGGCAGGCTCCGGCGTATGCGTTTCCGGAAGGAACCGGAGGACGGTCTCCGATGTATGCAAGGCGTTCGGCGCGGAGCCCCATTCCGGAGGGGTCGGAGGGTTCGACGTCATAGTCAACTGCACCCCCATAGGCCTCGTCGAGGGCGAATATCCTGCGGACCTCTCCGGCCTTCACAGGGGCCAGACCGTTCTCGACATGGTCTACGGCAGACGGACTCCGCTCGTCTCGCGCGCCGCGGACGCCGGGTGCCGCCTGGCGGACGGAGCGGACATGCTGGTGGGCCAGGGAGCGGAGTCGTTCAGGATGTGGTTCGGGAAGGAAGCCGACGTCGGCACAATGAAGGAGGCCATCCAATGACCGGCATCGGGCGCTCCCACGGGGCCGTCTCGGTCATGAACGCCATACCCTGTGGCATAGGCTCCACGATCGGCGTCGGCCTCGAGACCGTGGCCAGGTTCGCGCCCGCGGAATCCACCTCCGTCGTGCTGAAGGACAGGCCGGACATGGACGACCTGCTGGCCAGGACATGCGTC
>ERZ842401.4340-NODE-4340-length-16596-cov-5.815126_pt1 | contig 16596 bp, 10 predicted proteins | sample MGYA00521270_ERZ842401 | MGnify/ENA primary metagenome ERZ842401 (study PRJEB31892, sample SAMEA3878208) | bioreactor metagenome | biome: Moose rumen | place: Sweden | collected 2011-10 | study: EMG produced TPA metagenomics assembly of the PRJEB12797 data set...
ACGCTCTTCCGATCTGATAAGGTTAAGTATTTTAATCATGATCGAATAGACCGCATTATCTTCAAGGGGTATCACGACGATGAGGATGAGGTCATTGTTCCTGCCAATACGTTTATAGCTTCCATACTGGCAGTTACGGAGGCTGGTCTTCGTCCTGTGTTGTGTGAACCTTCGATGGACGATTACCTGTTGGATGTCAGCCAGGCCAGAACGCTCGTAAATTCCCATACGCGTGCCATCATGCCTGTCCATCTCTACGGCCGGGTGTGTGATATGGATGCCGTCAATGCGATGGCGAAGGAGTTTGGTCTTCGTGTGATAGAAGATGCTGCACAGGCTCATGGTGGCGTGTATCGCGGGGAGCGTGTCGGTCACCTGGGTGATGCTGCAGGTTTCAGTTTCTATCCTGGCAAGAACCTGGGTGCGCTGGGTGATGCCGGAGCTGTGGTTACGGACGATGAGGAACTGGCTCAAGTGATACGCATGATGGGGAACTATGGGTGTAGCGAGAAATACGTGAACCGATATAAGGGGGTGAACAGCCGTATGGATGAGATACAGGCAGCCGTGCTGGATGTGAAGCTTCCCCGTCTGGATGCTGACAATGAACGACGCCGTGAACTGGCAAAGCTGTATCTGCAAGGAATAGATAACCCGCTTATTACACTTCCTTCTGTGCCAAAGAACCCCGAGGAGCATGTCTTCTATGTGTTCCCCGTTCGCTGTCCTGCACGCGATGAACTGAAAGCCTACCTGAAGTCGAAGGGCATAGATACCCAGGTCCACTATCCGATACCGCCTCACCGTCAGCAGGCTTACAGGGAACTGGAGCACTTGTACCTGCCTCTTACCGAACGCATCCATAGGGAGACGCTCTCCCTGCCCATCAGTCCCGTCATGAGTGAGACGCAGATACAGCGTGTCATAAAGGCTGTCAACGAGTTTAACACGGAACTATGACGCTCGAGATTCTGATATGCACCACAGTAGAGCGCTTGCACCGTGTGGCTCAGCTGTTGCTTCCTCCCATGAAGGAGGTGAGCTATATGGTCAGTTGTCAGGGAGGTGAGCCGCAGGAGGACGAGAATGCCCCTTTCGGACGTGAGGATGTGGTTCTGCTCACCATGCCGGAGCGGGGGCTTAGCAAAAACCGCAACAAGGCTTTCCTCAGCTCCACGGGTGACCTTCTGCTTCTGTGTGACGATGACGAGGTGCTCAACGAGGAGACCGTCCAAGGCATCATCTCTGATTTCGAACAACACCCCGAGTGGGACATCATTCAGTATGAGGCCGAGGGGTTGGGTAAGCATTACCCCAGCGAGTATGTCTCCTCCGTGGAGCTTGCCTTGCGAAGATGGGTGGCAGACAGTGTTCGTTTCGACGAACGTTTCGGGTTGGGTAGCCCTGAACTTGCAAGTGGTGAGGAGGAGGTCTTTCTCCATGATGCGCGGGGGGCAGGAGCTACGCTGGGCTATCTCCCCAAGGTGGTGTGCCGGGTGGAGGGAGAGTCTACGGGAAAGCGTTTCCTTGCCGATGGGCGGGTGCAGCGTTCCAAGGGTGCTGTGTTCTGCTATACGCGCGGAAAGTGCTATGCCTATTACAAATGTACGCGTGAGGCTATGGGGTGGATGCTGCGTAAGCGGGTGAACCCTCTTCCTCTGCTTAGAAACATGTACTGGGGGATTCGTTATGTCAAAGCTTAGTGTCACCATCGTCATTCCCGTACTGGACCGTGAGGGTCTGCTTCCGCGATTGTTCTCTTCGCTGGAGGCTGTCACCTATCGTCCGCTGGAGGTGATGCTTGTGGACAATGGCAGCAAGGATGGTTCGCTGGAACTCTGCAATCGTTTTGCCCGTGAGTCTATGCTTCCCGTCACCGTTCTCACTGAACCTGAGCGTGGAGCCAACCGTGCACGTAACCTCGGTCTTCTCTCTTGTCACACCGAATGGGTGTACTTCTTCGACAGCGACGATGAGCTTTCTCCCGATTTTCTGGATGTGCTGGCTCCTCAAGCCCGAGGCTGTGACCTTGTTGCCTTCCCTACACAGATGGAGATAGGGGGCAAGCTGGTCAGGCGTAGTCTTTTCCCTTCGCTTTCCCCTGCACGCCAGTTGCTCTCTGCTTCACTCAACACACAGGGCATGCTGCTGCGCACGGCTTTTCTCCGGCAAACAGGGGGGTGGGACGAGCGAGCCTCGGTGTGGCAGGACTGGGAACTGGGTTTCCGTCTGCTGCACAGGAAAGCTGAGGTGAAGTGGTACACGGCACGTGCGTTCCACATCCTCCATCAGCATAACGGGAGCATTACCCAACAGACGGACAATTTCGAGCGCATCCAAACCATGAAGCTGGTGCTCGAAACCCCTGGGCTGACTTCAGCTGAGCAGCGGGCACTCAACTTCCGCAGTCAGTTGCTTGCAGGACAGACGGGAGAGGATGTTCACTTGCCACTCGCTGTCTCTCTTGCTACCCGATGTGTGGGGCGTTTGCTGAAACTGTATACCCGGCTGGGTCTTCGTGGTGCCTGGCGCATGGCCATGCTTTTTGTCTAATCTAACGCGATTGCCAGAAATCGAGATACTGTCGGGCTACTTTCAGGTGGTTGTGCCACTTGCGAGTGTACTCCATGCTGTCGGCAGAAAGCTGGCTTATGTTCTCGGGGTGCAGCAACAGGCGTTCTTCTATCTGTCTTACCACATCCTCCTCCGTAGGTTGCACATTTATGATTGGGCGCAACTCGCTCTCCCCCAGTAGGTTGTAGTGTTCCTCCTCACCTCCGCCCACAATCACCAGTCCCTTAGCCATGCCCAGTAGTGCGTTCATGGCCGGGGTGTAAGAGTAGAGCTGGTCCAGCAGCACGTCACTGCTGTCCATCAGGTGCTGGTAGGTGTCAAAGGGTACGCTCTCTGCCTTCACTATCTCCATCCCCTCGGGGTACTTCTGTTTGAGGCGTTCCAAAGCCCGCAGCATGATGTCGGTCCCCTTATAGCGTGAGCGGCTCTTCTGTATGCCTATGAAGAAGCGCAGCCCCCTATATTCGGGATGGGGAGAGATGAGACCTGTGAGCGCATGGTTTATGGGGAAGGGTATGAAGCGTAGCTTTTCGCGATACTTCGGCAGGCAGCATGCGTAGTTCTCGTAGAGCCCTGCTATGATGCCGTCACAGTCATCGGCAACAGCCTCGTTCAGCTCACCCTTTGTCCCTGTGAGCCAGTCACTCTTCATCTGCTCTGCCTCCGGAAGCCTGCGTGGCTGGCCGTAGAGATAGAAGTCGCTGTAGCGGAAAGTGTCCGGTTTCAGTCCTTCCTCCACCCAAGGCTTGTCTATCCCGAAGCTTCCCAGGAACACTTTCCCGTTCTGCCTCCTCAGCTGTCGGTAATAGGGTAGTATGCGCTCTGCCCTGAGATCTATGAACACGGGGTTTATGAGCTGCACCACATCGTATCCCCTCAGCCTGGGCCACAGCGAGCGGATGTCCCAGAGGTAGCGCAGGGTATCCACTTTCCCCAGAGAGCGTCGGCTGAGGTCAATGTCCCTGGGGTAGCCCTTCCAGTGGTCTCCGTCGCTCACCACCGTCACTTCGTGACCCAGAGCTCTCAGCCCCTCGGCAAGTGTCCAGTGTACGTTGCTGTATTCTCCAACGAGCAGTATCTTCATATCTTGGTTGCAAAGATAGTGCAAACCGACGAACGAAGCAAGCGCAAAGCGAAAAAAAGGTAGGCGGCCCACCTTTTGCTGTGAGTCGCCCACCTGTCGTTAAGGGATATCCATTGTCAATTATCCATTGTCAATTGCTTCTATTCCATTGGGATTCTCACCTGTGGTGAACGACAGTTCCTCACCGTAGAAGGTCTCGCCCTCTGAGGCTCCTGCTTCAGCGGCAGGGCGGAGGTCGGCAAGACGGAGGTCGGCAGGGCGGGCATCTTGGCACGTGCACCGGCCGCCGCCGCCGCCGACGTTTCGTCCTTCTGCAGGATGGTGTTCACAATGGCCACCACGTCGGCTATCGTCAACTCGCCGTCGCCGTTCACGTCGCCAAGAGGTACGCCGAGTTTTTCTGCTGCCTGCTTTACGAGAAAAGCATTAGCCTCCTGCAGCTCCTGCAGGAAATCCTCGTAGGGTTTACCTTTTTCATAGGTATAATCTTCCATGCCTTCGGCCATAGTTTGATAAAGGGCTATCAGCTCGTTCAACGGGTCTATTAATCGATTTTTGAGATCTTCCTTGTAGGTCGTGTTCTCCTTATACGTGACGGTCATCTTGGCCGTGGCGCTGTTATACTTGGTGCCGTCGGTCAGATACCTAACCGTAATCGTGGTAGTGCCATAGTCACTGAATGACACTTTGCCTGTTTTCATATTCCACACCCTCGCAACGTCTGTGTTTGAACTTGAGTACTCCAGGTCGTTTGAACTTGTGTAGTACGGCAGCAGGTCGTCGGGGTGATTCAGATAGTCTTGCAAATTGAATGTCAATGGATGAAAGCCATCTTCTATCACTAAGGGATTCTCCTCGGAGTAAGTAAACGACAGCTCGGGGTCCGTCAGCCTGGGATCGGGGCTGCCATAATACAATACAGCTTTTGCTTCACCACCATCAAACCATTTGCTGGAAGTTATATGATACGCATAACAACTTTTTTGGTAAAGTTTAGTTACCATCCAATCATAAAACACGTTGTGCTCTTCCCATTGCTCATCATCCTCCGATGAAGGATCATACGTCAAAATTATCCCTCCCCCATGCCCTAATTCGGGTATAGATTCAATCATGGCGAGGCCACCCTCTTCATCTATATAGTTCAGGGCGACTGAGACATACTCCCGCCCAAGTGCAGACGTACAATCCGAGAAATCGAGCGATGTGAGTTGATTCCTTTCACAATACAGTCCCTCAAGATTTGCGCAACCCGAGAGATTTATGTTGGTTAAGAGATTATTACTACATCCAACGATTTTCACTTTTGGACATTGCGATAAGTCTAACGTAGTCAAACTATTATTATAACACCACAGGGTGTCCAGCTCTGGGCAACCCGACAAGTCGAGTGTGTTCAAATTACAACTGTCACAGCGCAGGGTAGACAATTTAGGATTACTTGTCAGGTCCAGCGACCCAATCGGATTTCCAAAGACAAACAGGCGCTTGAGTTCCGGAAGGTGGCTGACGTCGACATACTGTAACTTGTTGTCGCCACAGGCCAGTCGCCACAACTTTGGTATGAGGCGGAGGTCCAGCTTGGTTATCTTGTTATAGTTACACCACAACTCTTCCAAATTCGAAAATATATTGACCCCCGTCAGGTCGGCGATATTCCTGGAGCGCACATCAATTATCTTGACCGCCAGCCTCTCCTCGTTCGTCAGTATGCCGTCGGCGGCAAAGCTCTGTTCCTGCAGATAGGCCCGGAAATTGGCGTCGGGGAATATGGTCGAGTTACTGAGGTAATAGTAAAAGTCGATGGTCACCCAGTCGGTCACGAGCGCGCCCGACGCCTCCACCTGGTGGGTCGTCTCATTGAAGGCAGCCCCCGAGGGCGACGTAAACATCGTGGTGGAACCCAGCGTCAGTTCCCCGAGCTCGGCGATACTCCCTTTGGGACCCTTCGCCTTCACCGTGCCCGACAGCATCTCCAGGTTGCCATAGCAAGTAGTGGATGATGACGTTGTCCTATGTTCTTTGGCCCCGATGCCGTAGCCTGTCGTGCCCTCACATACGACGGTCGGCCCATTCACCACGAGTTTGCACTGATTATACATATAGACACCTGTAGAGCCTTTGATGTTGAGTGTGCCCGAACCTTGTATGTTCAGTGTTCGGGGGGAGGAGGGACCGAAAGTGCCATAGACGCCACACGAGTCGACACCATCGATGGTGCACGTGCCGTTCACCACGAGGGTCATGGTGATGTTGCACTCGAGGGCACCATTCCGTTCCCCCGCCCCGGTGATGGTGGCGTCGGTCAGCGTCAGGGTGTATGCCTTTGTGTCGGGGTCTTGGCTAAGGACTACTGAGCCCGTCACGCCGTCGAAGCCCGACAGGTCCATGTTAGCTGAGGTCACCTGCCGGCCGGCAACCCATAAGTTCACGGCGCTGGCCGTCACAGCCATGGTGAGCAGCACCACTAATGTCAAAAATCTCTGTTTCATCGTCGCATTCGTTTTTAATTTAAACGATTCATAATCTGTCGACAAAGTTACGAATAAATGAATCGACGGATTTGTTTTTTCTTAATATTTGTTAAATTGTCGATTGTGACAACTAAATGGCCTTCCGAGGCGGCACTGACGGTTGTGCGGAAAGTGCAGCGATTTCTGAAATCTCCGTGGCGTTTTGCTCATTTCTCCGTAGCGATATGTACATCCTCCTTCTTAAGACTCGCAAGCTCGAATAAGCGCCGCAAGCGGCGAGCGGCAAGACAAAGCTGAAAGATATTTCGCTTTGCGCTTGCTTCGTTCGTCGGTTTGCACTATCTTTGCAGCCGGTTATGGTGAAAAGGAAGAGAGAGTACGGCATAGACCACGTGCTGAAGTACACGGGAGTGTTTGGCGGCGTGCAGGGGCTGAAGATACTCATCACGGTGGTGCGCAACAAACTGGCTTCCGTGCTGTTGCGCTCTGCAGGAATGGGAATGAATGCGGTGTTCCTGAATATAGGGGAGAACGTAAATGCGTTCACCAACTTCGGCATAGGGTTCTCCAGCGTGCAGCATATCAGTGAGCTGTATGTCGGGGGTACGGACGAGGAGATACGCCGCTTTGTGGGTGTCATCCGTACCTGGAGCCTGTGGGCTGCCGTGCTGGGAGGGTTGCTTTGTGCCTCATTTGCCTCGCTGCTGAACGGCTATTTCTTCCCCGAGGGTGAGAACCACGTGTGGGAGATAGTCTTCCTGTCGCTGTTTGTGGCATCCATGCCCATAGAGGCTGGGGAGTGCTCGATACTGAAGGGTATGCGCCAGCTGCGCAGGATGGCAGCTGTGGAAGCCGTGGTGGCAGTCTCTACGTTTGTCTTCACCATACCGCTGTACTATGTGATGGGTCTCAGGGGGATAGTGCTCTCGCTGGTGTTGTGTGGGTGGGCTATGGCTTTCATCCATCTGGCGGTAACCACCCAGCTGTATCGCTACCGTGTCCACCCGTTCTCCATGAAGGTGGTGCGAGCGGGATGGCCGTTGATAGAGCGGGGTGTGCCTTACATGCTGGCAGCTATTGCAGGGAGTGTGACTACGGCGGTGGTGTTCGGCACATGCCTGGGTGACATGGACCAGATAGGGCTTTACAAGGCTGGATATGGTCTGATGGTAACGTATGCAGGCATGGTGTTTGTAGCACTGGAGGCTGACTTCTTCCCCCGTCTCTCGTCGGTGAACCACGATACAGCAGAGATGAACCGGACGATAGGACAGCAGATAAACGTCTGCGTCTTGCTGATGGCTCCCTTGCTGATAGCTTTCGTGATGGCCATGCCCTGGGTGGTGAGGCTCTTGTACACCAGCGAGTTCCTCCCCGTGGTGGCTATGGCCCAGAGTGCGGCATTCTACATGTTCTTCCGTGCCGTGACCACTCCTGCTGCCTACACGTCGCTGGCAAAGGGTGATTCGCTGGTCTACCTGCTTATGGAGTGTGTCTATGATGTCGTTTTCATCCTGCTGATGTACTTCGGCTACCACAGGTGGGGATTGCTGGGGGCTGGTGTGGCTCTCTCTGCCGCGGCATTGTTTGACTTGCTGCTGGTGTGTGGCGTCTATTCGCTGGTCTATGGGTTCCGGTTGCATGCTTCCAGCTTGTCGCTCATTCTCCCGCAGGGGATGCTCCTGCTTTGCGTGGTGGCTTCCTCCATGAGGGGAGGCACGATGGTGAAGTACAGCATAGGAGTGCCTTGTTTCCTCATCTCCCTGCTGCTTACCTGGCGATTGCTTTCGCGTGAGTCGCGGTTTGTGGTCCGACTGAGGGAGAAGATAGCCAAACACACGCCGTGATGCCACAGGTTTCCGTATTGATGGCCGTTTACAACGCCGAGACATGGCTCTCCGATGCGTTGGATTCCATGCTAAACCAGACGTATGGGGACTGGGAACTGCTTGCCGTGGACGATGGTTCCACTGATGCCTCACTTTCCGTGCTCGAACGTTATGCGTTGAAAGATAGTAGGATACGTGTCATTCATAAGGAAGAGAACGAGGGGCTCTCCGTTGCACGCAACGTGGGGCTTGCAGAGGCAAGGGGTGAGTACATCTGCATACTGGATGCCGACGACTGGTTCTCCCCCCATGCGCTGGAGTGGGGGGTGAGGGGCTTCCGGCAAGCGGAAGACGTGGATTGTGTGGTCTTCCGCCTGGTAGAACATGAGAGGGACCAGGAAATCATCCGCCACGAACCGTTTCCACCCGGTGCCCTTGTCACAGGCGATGAGGCTTTCCGCCTTTCACTCGACTGGCAGCTTCACGGATTGTTCCTCATCCGCACGGAGATACACAGGCTCTATCCCTATGACACCACACTTCGCCTCTATGGTGACGACAACACGGTGCGTCTCCACTACCTCCACTCTCGCCGTGTAGCGTTCTCTAAAGGCGAGTATCACTACCGCAAGCACCCGCTCTCGGCCACGAACAGCATCACCCCCCTCCGATTTCAGCACCTGAAGGCCAACTTGCAGATGGCTCAGCTACTCGTCTCCGAGCATGCCGGTGAGGAAACCCTCAAGGCTTACGAGCATGTGCGATGGTGTAACTTCAAGTCACTGCTGCGCCTGTTCCACCTCCATAAGGGGGAGTTTGCCCAGGCTGACAGGAAAGAGATTCACCAGCTGCTGCGTGACACCTACCGTTCCTTCCACCGTTCCATCCCCTTCCGTCTCTATGAGTTACGCGACTGGGTGGGACGACAGCTTCACTGAAAAAAGTTGCCTATTTGTTTGGAGGAACCGAATTAATGTGTTACCTTTGCAAACGCAAAAGCCAAACAGTGGTATGTCGGTGCCTTGGATGAGTGGCTTAGTCAACGGTCTGCAAAACCGTCTACGGCGGTTCGAATCCGCCAGGCACCTCAGAAGAAAGAAGATAAAGACCCCCTCGGTTCCCCTCAAGAAGAGGACAATAAGGAGGTCTTTGTCCATTTATAAACCGAACGCGAACCTAACTCTATGAAACGCAACACGCTTTTCCTTTCGTTACTGGGGGCTGCCCTGTATATCAGCATGTCAGACATCCGTGCTCAGGTAACCAGTTGTGCATCTTTCCTCAATCCCAGGCAGAAATCCGATGCCGTAGTCCCCTTCCGATACACCGATACGGGTATACAGACCCCGCTCGAGTGGGGACTGGATGTTGGGGGGATTTCAGAGGACAACATGCGCACGGGCGTATTCTTTGCAGGAAAGGACCTGGTGGACATCGTCCGCGTAGGCTACCGCCCAACGGAATCGGTGGAAGAGGGAGCACTGAGCGAAAGCCAGCTGTCCTATGTGAAGACACGTGCCGACATAGTGAAAAAGTGGTGTAAATCGAACGTTCAGGTAAACATCAACAGCGACCCCGGAGATGGAAGTTCAACGGGAGTGAACCCCTGGTACAATGCCTATGCTGCAGGAACCACAGGAAGAGGTCAGCGATGGGCAAAGTGCATAGACTTGCACTACGATGCCTTCAAGGCCCAGGGTCTCACGAACATTGTAAGCATAAGCCCGTTCAACGAACCCGACTATGGCTGGGGACAGGGTTACAGCAACGCAACACGCCAGGCCGATTTCCTGGCCACAGCGAAAAGTCTGCGAGAGGATTACGGGACAAAGTATGATGGAGTACGCATGTGTGGAGGCAATACGCTGAACGACGACTGTGCCTTGGATTGGTGGACCTACCTGAAAGCTTATCTGGATGAGGGGAACACCCACCAGCTGGCAGGAGACTTCGACCACTATGCCGAATTCTTCGCTAAGGTTCGCGAGGCAGGCCATCACGCAACAGCCGATGAGCTGCACAACACCATGGAAGCCATGGTGGGCGTGGAATATGGGCTGCAGACAGGAATATGGTGGGGAACGGCAGAGTACACCCGCAGCCAGTTCATGAAGGCTACCTATCATGCCAACCCAGGCTGGCGCTTAGGTTATGCAGAACACAGGGACAACTGGACTGCAGCCAGCGTTTATCGTCACACAGACGGAACCGTGCAAGGGTTTGGAGGAACCAGCGAGCGTCAGGCAGCTGCAACCAATTTCAATTTCCTCTCTCTCGACCAGCCCGTATGGTACGATGGTGAGCGGGGAAGAGACTATCTGATGGACTTGCCCGGTGGAACAGGTTACCAGGAAGGGCAGACCAATGCCGAAACACTGGTAAACATACAGGGAGGCGACGATGTAATGCCCCACATTGCAGAAGGGACCTACAAGATTGTGAACGTCAACTCGGGACTGCTGATGGGCTTCAGCAGCGAACCCACCAACGGATGGGTATCAACGGCACTGCGCAAGAACAACAACTACAAGTATCTGCAATGGCAGGTAACACCCAATGCCAAGGAATTCGACTATGCCTATTACACCCTGCTGCTGAACACCGGCAAGGGTATGTACCTGGACATCAAGGACTGGAACTACAATGCAGGTGCCGACGTGGGTGTCTACAAGGGAGGACTGGGTACCAACGAGCAGTGGTATCTGCAGTATGCAGGTGAAGGCGCTTTCTACATCCGCAGTCGCTTCAGCACGAAGTGTCTGGAGGTTGTGGATGGGAAGACCAGTCCGGGTGCAAACATACAGATGGGAGAGTTCACGGGCGAAAAGAGCCAGCAGTGGAAGTTCCTGCCTACGAATGTTACTCCCGACCAGACAAAACCCGATGCACCTTACAACCTGCGTGCTGAAGGACAGATGAGCAGCATAAAGCTGAACTGGGACGCCAGCGCAAGCAAGGATGTGCAGGAGTATGTAGTCCTGCGCAATGGATATGTGCTGGCAAAGGGACTGACGGACTGTGAGTTCACTGACAATGAGGCAGAACCCGACTCACTCTATCGCTATGCCGTCTACGCCATTGATAAGAGCCTGAACTACAGCGAAAGGAGCAACGAAACGGAAACTGCACAGGTGACCGACGAAAAGGGAGAGGTAATGCATCTGACGTTTGACAATGCCCTTTCCGATGTGACGCTGAACGGCAACCATGCAGCAGTCTATGGCGAGACATCCTATCTGGAGAAGAACAATCGCCAAGCCCTTTCCCTGTCGGGTTCGGACAACTATGTTCAGCTCCCCTATACCGTTGCATCTCACGACGAGCTGAGTGTATCGTGTTGGTTATGCTATCGGGGGGGCAACAAGTGGCAGCGTGTGTTCGACTTCGGCAACGGAACCAATCAGTACCTGTTCCTGACCACCAATGGAGGTAAAGGCCCTCGGTTTGCCATCAAGAACGGGGGAGACGAGGAGTATGTCGATGCAGGCTCTTCGCTGATAACCAACAGCTGGTATCATCTGGTGGTGACGCTGGGAGACGGCAAGGCTTGTATCTACGTAAATGGTGTTCTGAAGGGAACGAACGACGGTATCACCATCAAGCCCTCTGACATACGGCCTGCACTGAACTACATCGGCCGGAGCCAGTTTGCAAGTGACCCGGACTTGAAGGCATACGTCGATGATTTCGTGCTGTACAACTATGCTCTTTCTGCCGAGGAAGTGCAGGCATTGACCGATGGAATCCAATCCGTCACTCCCGAGGAAGCGAAGACTACGGACTTTCCTGTCTATGACCTTCAGGGACGAAAGGTAAGCGGAAAGACACGAGGCATCACCGTGCAAAAGGGTAAGAAGGTTCTGAGATGACCATCAAGGTTCCGCAAGGTCGGACAATTGTAGCATTAAGTGGTGGAGCCGATTCGGTTGCCCTTCTCCGCCTTTTGTTGGATGCAGGGAAGCCCGTTTCCGAGTTGGTAGCCTTACATTGTAATTTCCATCTTCGGGGAGAGGAGTCAGACCGTGACGAGAGGTTTGTGTGCTCGTTGTGCAGTCGGTTGGGTGTAGCACTGCATGTCCGTCACTTCCAGACACAGGATTATGCCAGGGAGCAGGGCATAAGTGTTGAAATGGCAGCACGTGAGTTGCGCTACGAATGGTTCGGACAGATGCGTCAGAGTCTCCATTGTCACTTCATAGCTGTTGCCCATCATCGTGACGATCAGGCAGAAACCGTCTTGCTCAACCTCTTGCGTGGAACGGGTTTGCGTGGGTTGGCTGGCATGAGGGAGTGTAATGGACATATCGTACGTCCCCTTTTGGCGTATGGCAAGCAGGAGATTCTCGATTACCTGGAGTCTATAGGACAGGACTACGTGACAGACTCTACAAATCTGGAGCGTGATGCTTTGCGAAACCGTATTCGACTGGATGTGTTGCCTCTGTTGAAGGACATCAACCCCAAGGCTGTGGAGCACATCGCCCATACGGCATCCATTGTGGCCAGCTCGTTGGAGGCTGGACTTGCTGATGTCTCCACGGGAACATACACCCTGCACTCCTTGCACGAATGGCTTCATCCCTATGGCTTCACCTCTGCCCAGGAACGGGATATCCTGCGCAACATAGACGGTCCTTCAGGAGCAGTCTATGAAAGTCCCACCCATCGCTTGTTGCGCGACCGCCAGGGATTGGTGCTTTCGGCAAAGAATGACGACGCTGGAGAGTGTGCCTTGTCTTATCAGCTTGTGGAAACCGGGGATGCCAAAGCTTTCCTGCGTACCCAACCGCTGGATGATTTGCATGCCTATCTCGATGCAGACAAACTCACGCTTCCCTTGCAGATGCGTCATCCCCAGCAGGGCGACCGCTTCTGTCCTTTCGGCATGAAAGGGAGTAGGTTGATAAGTGATTTTCTTACAGACTTGAAGTTGAACAGGTTTGAGAAAGAGCGTCAGTGGCTGCTGGTCAGTGGGAACGACATTGTGTGGGTTGTGGGTCATCGGTCCGACAATAGGTATCGGGTGACCGAAGACACCCGTCGCATCTATTGCATCTCGCTCAACAAGTCCTGAGCCATCTTGTCGCCCAGTTCAGCAGCCTTCTTCAACTGTTTTCTTGCTCCCTCAAGGTCACCCTTCTCGCGCAGGCATATCCCATAGAGGCGATAGGCATCGGGGAAAGCATTGTCCAGTTCTATGGCTTTCTGGCACGACACCATTGCCTCCTCTGTCTGACGTGTACGATACTGAAGGACAGCCTGTTCGGCATAGTAGAGAGGTTCGGTTGGATTCAGTGCTATGGCTTTCCCGATATCGTTCAAAGCCTGGGCATACATCCGTGACTTCAGTTCCAGCTGTTCGCGTTCGTAGTAGAACACATCCGTCAGTTTACCCGTCAACAAGTGCTCATAGTCACCCAGGTCGGCTATGGCATCGCGGTAGCGGTTCATCCCTTTCAGTGTTTGCGAACGGACCCAGAGGTAGTTGGCAGCTTCCCGCGTATAGGGCTTGGTGAAGAACGACATTGCACTATCGTTGAGAGCCAGTATGTCTGCTTTCTCTGACCCCATGTTCTCCTTGCATTGGGCAGCATAGAGAAAGAGGTCGGGCGTACGCAGGTTGGTTTGCGTGAGAAGGAGGAACTTATGGCAGGCTTCCCCATAGTCTTTCGTCGCAAACAACAGACGTGCCTCCTGGAGCGTATAGAGGGGGAGCGGGTTGCGTAAGGAGGCTTGGCGCACATCCTCCAGAGCCTTCTGCAGTGTCCATTCGGTGGGAAGATTCTTCTTTGCCAATGTGTGCTGATAGATGGTGACGGAGCGGGAATAGAGTAGCTCGTCACTCCCTTCGGTTACGGCTTTCATGCCCTCTTCGTAGGTACTTTTGGCTTTATCGTAAGCCTCATTCTGTGCCTCCAGTTCTGCCCGGTAGATGTAGCCAAAGGGGTCCTTGGGGAATGCCAGGATATAGTTATTGGCATAGACGGTTCTGGTGGCGACATCAGCCTGACACAGGAACAGGAAACTCTTGGCTTGGGTCTCATCGGCAGGCAGTTGCTTGGGGATGGAACAATGTTGCAAGTCGCTGTGGTTGGCATCCATGGCGGAAATGCTCATGGCCTCCAGAAATCGGATGTCAAGCACATAGTTGGGAGCATTGGGAATGGTTATTGGGGTTTGCAGTATGCCGCTTACCGTTCCGTTCTCATCCATTACAGGAGTGCCAGTCAGTTGTGGGTCGGCCTTGCTCTCCAGCGTATAGTAGTTGTAGTTGCCCGCTTTCTCTATCTGTGTTATCTGGTCGCTGGTTCCGCTTGGCATCAGATATACTGTTTGCCCTTTTGTGCATGCTCTCTGGCTCAAGGGAAGGGGAATGCTTTTCTTCTTTCCCGTCTCGGCTTGCAGCTTGACTACGTTGTAGGTGGAGTTGAAACCACAGATGCGCGAGATAGGGTAGGAGCCTCCCTTTGTGTCCTCGCACCAGGCTTTACGGGCATTGCGTATAATGCTTAAAGGGGCAACCAGCGTTCCCTGTGCGTCGATATAGAATGCCTGTGACCTCAGCGTGTCTCCTTCCTGTTGCAGGGCATAGAGGGTCCGCAGACTCTTTTGGACGTTCTTCGTCCATTTGGGTTGGCCCATGCTCAGTCCGCATAGTAGCAGAGCGGTGACCAGAAGTGTGTATCTCTTCATACCTGTGATTGCTGTGAAAGTAAGGCCCTTGCGTTCTCTATGGCAGCCTCGGTCAGCGTGGAGCCGGAAAGCATGTGGGCAATCTCCTGTACGCGTTCTTCTTCGGAGAGCTGGGCAATGTGAGTCGTTGTTTCGCCGCTCTCCTCTTTCTTGTACACCCTATAGTGCTGAGTTCCCAGGGCGGCTATCTGTGGCAGATGGGTGATGGAAATGACCTGCCGGTGAGGTTTCCTTCCCATATCGCGCATGAGCAAGGCCATGCTCTCTGCTATGTGTCCGCTCACTCCAGTGTCTATCTCATCGAATACGATGGTCGGTAACAATGTAGCTTCGGCAAGTATGGCCTTGAGAGCCAGCATTACACGGGCTATCTCACCTCCACTGGCCACATGGGCTATGGGTTGAGGTTGTCCGCCGGTGTTGGCGCTGAAGAGGAACACCACCTTGTCCTTTCCTGTCTGACTCAACTCTGCCAGTGGCGTGATGTCCACCTCAAACTGTCCGTTAGGCATGCCCAGCAGTTGCAGTCGTTGGCTCATCTCCTGTTTCAGTCTCTTGCCTGCCTCTTGGCGTAACGCGGTCAGCTGGGCAGCCAGTTGGGTTAGTTCCGTTCTCTGCTTGTCCAGCCTTTGCTCCAGTTCCTTTATCTGTTCGTCCCTGTTTTCCATCTTTCCGAGCCTCTTCTCCAGGTCGGCAAGTATGTCCATCAGGTCCTGCACATTGTCGGTGTGATGTTTCTGCTCCAGTTCGTAGATGAGGTCCAGCCGTTCGTTGGTTCGAGCCAGCAGTTCGGGGTCATAGTCCACATTCTCCGCGGCATCCTCTGTCTCGCTGGCAATGTCTCTCAGTTCGATGTAGCAACTTTCGGTGCGCTTAGCCAGCTCCTCTGCTTGCGGGAACACGTTGGCAATGCTGTTCAGTTGGCGTTGTGTCTCACGCAGGAGGCTGACAATGCCTCTCTCGTCACCTTGCAGCAGTTCGTTGGTCTGGTAGAGACTGGCTTTGATGTCCTCGGCATGTTCCAGCGTCTGACGCAGTGTTTCCAGTTCCTCCTGCTCGCCGGCTCTCAGGTTGGCCTCTTCCAACTGGTTATACTGATATTGCAGGTAGTCCTGCTCGCTCTGGTCTTCCCGCATGGCCTTCCGTGCTTCCTCCAGTTCCCTTTCTGTGGTGCGGAAGTCCTTGTATAGTTGTTGGTACGAGCCTAAAGTCTCCTGATTGGCCGACAGGGTATCCAATACGCTGAGCTGGAAGTCCTCCCTGCGCAGCAGCAGGTTCTGGTGCTGACTGTGAATGTCTATCAGCCGTTCGCCCAGTTCCTTCAGTTGAGCCACGGATGCAGGGCTGTCGTTCACAAAGGCACGTGACTTACCTGTTGCTGTCAGTTCACGCCGCACGATACACTGTCCTTCGTCGTACTCTAGGTCATTCTCCTCAAAAAAGGTGGCCAGGTTATGCCCGCTCAAGTCGAACTCAGCTTCCACCACGCATCGGCTTTCACCTTCTTTTATACTGCGTGTATCGGCACGTTCACCAGCCAGCAGTCCCATGGCTCCCAGGATGATGGACTTTCCCGCACCCGTCTCTCCGGTAACCACCGAGAACCCCGTCTGGAAGTCAATGTCCAGCTGGTCTATCAGGGCATAGTGCTGTATGTGCAGTGTGCGTAACATCCTTCGTTATCGTTTTATCTTATCCCAGTAATCGCTTAGTGACGGATTGATGCCGAAGAGTACGTCGTAGGCCGTCTGCTTCTCATCGTTTGTGCCATGACCGGCAAAGATGTTCACCAGCTCGTCTCTCTTACATTCGGTGAACAACGTGGGCAGTTGGCTCATCACGCGTCCGCCCTTTGCCTTTTGCAGCAGCCCCAGGGCCTCGGTGATAGCAGCTCTTCCGCCGTTGGGGTCGTCAGCCATCTGGTCCAGTCCCTCGCGGTGGT
>ERZ842401.4341-NODE-4341-length-16591-cov-65.766147_pt1 | contig 16591 bp, 12 predicted proteins | sample MGYA00521270_ERZ842401 | MGnify/ENA primary metagenome ERZ842401 (study PRJEB31892, sample SAMEA3878208) | bioreactor metagenome | biome: Moose rumen | place: Sweden | collected 2011-10 | study: EMG produced TPA metagenomics assembly of the PRJEB12797 data set...
TAAAGGTTTAATAGTTGTATAAAAATTTGTAGTGTAGTAATTGTCAATGACTTTAACTACTTTACCAACATTCTCCGTAAAACTATCACGAACATCAGAGTAGTCAAGATCACAATCTGTTTCATTGTCCTTATAATACATGTCTAATGCTATCAAATGTCTAATAGCACTTACAATTTGGGTTTGCCCCTGTTTGTGGTCTTCTGTCAAATCTGACAGCGTTTTGTAGGCCTTAAGTATTAACTCTTTTCCGATGTAAGCCATAATCATTATTCTGGTAAATAGTTTAATAAAGCGGCACCTATTACCCACCCCAAAACAGGAGGGACTGCATTGCCGATTACCTTGTACTGAGACTGAAGGGGTATATTCCCGAAAATATAGTTATCTGGAAATGACTGTATACGTGCGCATTCCCTGACGGAATACCTTCTGTTCTCTACAGGGTGAGTGATACCACAGTTTTCCGGTTGAGCTGACGCTGTAATTGTACCGTTAATTTCGCCAAAAGCGAATCGCCGGAAGAACTTTGGAGCATGATAACGTTTAGGGTCATCTGCTATCTTTTTGAACCTTGGCGACAATAACTCATAGGGAATATCTTTCCAAGAACGTCCCTCAAAAACAACTGCTGGTAAATCTTCTTTTTTGAATCCTGGCACAAAATATTCGATTGCTTGCATGCCATGTTTACAACTTCCAATTAAATCCACAGAACGTTGAGTGGTCTCACTGTATTCCCATACAACATCATCTTGAATCCCGTGAACACCTTGAAGGATGCTTCCTAAAAGTAACTCTTCGTCTCTGCCAAAACTTTTAGAAGGTATATTATTTTGTCTTACTACTTGCTCCATAAGATTAAAATCGAATGCACCAATCCCCAGTTCAGTATCGATACCAATTATAATCACCCTATATCTTTGTTGAGGAACTCCATAGTCACTTGCACAAACAAGCTTCATGCTCATTTCATATCCCATATCATGCATCCTGTTGGATATTTCTTGAGGAACAGTTGTAACTCCATCTGGCATTTTTGATGACAAGATGCCCCTTACATTTTCAAAAACAAATGCCTGAGGGCGATGACCTGCATTAATTTTCGCTCTGATAATACGCTCACATTCCTCAAACAGCGTACCTCTTCCATTGACATCATTGATGCCTTTCCGATTACCTGCATTCGAGAAGGGCTGGCAGGGGAAACCTGCGAGAAGTATTTGGAAATCAGGGATGGCATCTGCTTCTACAGTCCTTATATCCTGAAGAAGGCAATCTACACCATCGTTTGTCAATAGTGGGTTCGCATTATAACAATTCGCTGCATCTTGGTCAAAGTCATTTGCAAAGACGATATTTGTGTTCAACCTCTCAAATTCTCGTCCTTGAAATTCGAAGCCGCCAGTAAATCCTAAGTCAAGCCCTCCACAGCCTGAAAATAATGAAGCTATCAGTTTTGGCATTTTATCTCATTCCTGAGACACGAAAACCCCTTGCACCTTTTGAGGGAAAAGCGCAAGGGGCTGTCGTGCCCAAAAGAAGCGACTGGAAACGCTGCAAGAAAAGCATAACAAGTCCCTCGCGCAACTCCGTGCGAGTCCATTACGTCTTTTCTGCTTCCTGCGTCAGTTAGATTTCCAGTTCTCTTTTGTCAGAAGCGAAATGATGCTCGTCAGTATGGTATAGTCAGTTACTCTTCGTTGTCTTCTATCTCTTTTTGCTCTGACAAGCACCCATAAGTCAGATGGTTATTCTTCATTGGTAACTACAAACAGAAAACGTGGGTGCTCACATCTGCCTGTTCGATATTCTGGCCTTCCACAGCCCTGCTAATTAACAGACAGAGAAACACCCACGTGGGAGTATACTATACACCGTAAAGTGTGCAAGTGAGGACATGGTTAGCCCTCGCCGCACACTACGGAGAGTATATGCTACACCCCGTGGCAGTCACCCCTGCAATGTTTTTGATTAGCATTTCGATTGTGGAAGTTTCGAATATCCAAAAACAAAGCGTCAGTAACGCCTTCTAATATGTAGTGCTCCGCCCATCGGCTATATTCTCCTCAGAGAACATCACAGCCGCACGAGGCAGATACAGGTGCAAAGGTACGAAATAAAATCAAAAAGACATAGGAAGTGGCTATTATTTAAGTCATTTTTAACCCTCGCAGAGCAAAGGAACGCTACAGAGAAGAGAAAAGGAGGACCTGCATAGCGAGTCATACTCCCAACCATAGCGACTGGCAAAACGGATGCAGCGCAGTATGCGCAGCGGGTCGTCGTCATAGATAACATCTGGAGCATTCGGTGTGCGAATGACGTGGTTCTTGATGTCTTCCACAACTCTGCCCGTGATATCGACTATCTCGTCAGTTGACACGTTGCTGTAAAGCGCATTGATGGTGAGGTCACGGCGCATGCAGTCGTCTTCTATGCTGCCGAATGCCGTCTCAGGGTTGCGACAGGTATGGTCAATGTACTTCTCCTTGCGGGTCTGCACAAACTCCAGTTCTACCTCAGGGAATGCTTTCAGATGGAGCATGGCCGTGCCATAGTTGGGATAAACGGTCACACCCTGACACATCCTCCCACGGTATAGACATGTCCTTCCCATTCAGTTCCCTTTATCAGCGTCCTGAGATAATCTTTTATCCGTATATATTTTTCTTCCTTCATCTATTCGTTCTATTAGGTTTTCATCTTTCTACTTCAATCGTCATACCCTCCTGACTTGCTATGGTTTTGGGGAAAACATTTTGGGCCTCTGCCAATAAGGTCAGCTCGTCATCGTAGCGTATAGAATAATGGCCTATTGCCAACTGCCCCACATTGGCTTCCCTGGCGATAGTGGCGGCCTGTGCAGCGGTAGAGTGAGCGGCATTCACTGCCTGTTGCTCGTCTTCAGTGGTAAATGTGGCCTCATGGAAGAGCAGGTTGACACCCGTTATCTGCGGAATCATCTCCGGATAATAGGCCGTATCGCTGCAGTAGGCATACCTGCGCGGCACGAAGTCGCTCGGCACCGTCAGCTCGCTGTTCGCCACCACGGTACCGTCGTCCAGCGTCCAGTCGGCACCGGCCTTTATCTTTCCAAACTCGCGTGGCGGAATGCCCAGCGCCTTGCATTTCTCGGGCAGCAGCACCGGCAGCTTCGGCTTCTCGCTGAAAAGGAACCCGCAGCACGGCACTCGGTGGTTCAGCGGAATAGTCTCCACCATCATCTCCTTGTCCTCGTAGAGCACTGCACGTCTTGTCGTGTCCACCGGGTGTATAACAAGTTTAAACGACAGGTAGCAATACTGCTCAATGTCGTGTCTTAGCGGCTCTTCCAAGTCGGCAGGCAACCACAGATGCAAATCGTCAGTACGGGCAAGCATCAATGTCAAGCTTGAAATAAGCGGCACGAGTCCGAAGAAATGGTCTCCATGAGCATGGCTAATGAAGATGTGATTCATGTTCGTCACCTTGATGCCCGACTTCCATATCTGCGTTTGTGTGCCTTCGCCACAGTCCACAAGGAACATCTTTTCATGTATATTGACCAACTGCGCAGTTGTCATGTGTCTTGCGGTAGGCACTGCCGAACCGCAACCTAATATATTTATCTCAAATTTTTCCATTATCGTATGTTTTTAAAAGCCGCCCCATTATACCTTATTATAATAAGGCATAGGCGTCTGATTAATAAAAAGGATTATTTGAGCCATGTCTTTCCATGATACGACCAGCACCAGAACCTTCTACTCGGTGCGACATGACTTGTTGACTTTTCTCTCTGTCTTAGTTAATCACATGATTCCTGTGAGTCTGCTTACTCGCTTCTGTTTGTTTCGGGCTCCTGTTTTTTGTTTACTAAGAAAATGAGCCGAAACCCGACAAACTCATTCCTCAGTTTTCTGTGCCGATACTGGCATCTGTTGTTTACTGATTGTAATCATGTTTTTGCTTTGTTTCAAAACTGGCTGCAAATTTACGGAGTTTTCTCCAAAAACATGCAAGTTTGTGCAAATATTTTTAATTTGAGGTGTTATATATTTAAATAAGACTGACAAATTCTGTTTGTTTTTTATCTCGAATGGCACATATTATCCGAAATTTTATGTAAGTTTGCAGCATCAAAGTAGGAGTGCGGGCTTCCAAGGCTGCGAGCACCAACACTACTCGGGGGCTTAGAAGACCGCACTTCTACTGTAAATCAGGTGAGATAACCATTAGCTATAGAGAAGACAACATGGATAAGACAACCAAGAACCTGCTCATCAGCTATGCCGCAGAATATGAGACGGATGCTTTCATCAGTGGCGACCCGTCGTGGTTCATGCATCAGGTGTCAGGCAAGGAGAATCAGGAGGTGACGGCTTTCGTGGCCTCCTGCCTGAGCTATGGCAGCCGGAGCCTGTTCATGCCCAAGATACAGTGGTTGCTGGAATGTGCCAGTGGCAATATGTACGAATGGGTTTTGTCCGGGCGTTTTGCCGAGAAAATGGGTGCCGACTGCCGAGAGTGCTTCTACCGTTTCTATACCTTCCGCCAGATGAATGCCTTCCTTAGCCGTCTGCAACAGATGCTACAGGAGTATGGTTCGATGGGCTATTATGTGCGACAACATGCCAGGGGCGATGCTCTCTCAGCCATTGAGTCTATCTGCCAGTGGTTTGCCGACAGCAGTGTAGGCCACATCGTGCCGAAAAACACACAATCATCGTGCAAGCGCATCTGCATGTTCCTGCGCTGGATGGTTCGCAGCGGTTCGCCTGTAGACCTCGGACTATGGGCCGACTTCATCGACCGTCGCACACTCATCATGCCGCTCGACACCCATGTGCTCCAACAATCCGTCCGCCTCGGGCTGCTCCAGAGCAAGACAGCCACCATGAGTACGGCACGAAGACTGACCGACAAGCTCTCAACAATCTTCCCAGACGACCCGCTGAAGGGTGACTTTGCCCTGTTTGGCTATGGAGTCAGTCTTTGACGGGGGTGGGGTAGTGCTCTTTCTTTATGTGCTTCTTAACTGCCGGGCAACGATCCGCCCGAGCTTCCTCAATGGCATCATGCGCTTCATCGTGGAGCGCACGGGCTGCACGTCGTAAAGCAGCATGAGCAGCAGCGTGAAGGTGCCGATGAGGCACATCAGGCCGAACATCTCCTTGACCGCCACCATCAGCACTTGCGTGTAGTCAGAGTGGATGCCGCGGCTCAGTGCGTCGGCAATCTGTCGGCGCAGACCATAGCTGTAGAGTCCTGAGCAGATGCTCTCGCCAACGCCGTTGCGAATGAAACCACTCACGGTGAGGGCCATGAAGAACGTGGGGAACTCGATGAGGTCCTTCAGGTAGATGGTCATCGTAGAGAAGAAGATGGCATAGCCGAAGGTGCGCAGGAAGGTGGGCAGCCACAGCCGCTCGACATTCAGCGTGGGCGAGACGTAGAAGTACATCATCACCTGATACATCAGCAGGGCAGCGAAGCCCACACTCAACAGGCGGGTGTACTTGAAGCCCATGCGGGGCAGTCGGCCCCAGTTGGGCGTCTCTCGTCCCCAGAGGATGGTGAAGACGCAACCAGCCGCATAGCCCAGCATCTCGAATAGGTAGAACTGCTGCGTAGTGGTAAAACCCCAGTGCAGCACGCCACCCGTCAGTGTGCCTTGCAGGGCGTGGGGCGTGGCGTTCATCACTTCGGCCACGAAGAACATGGCGAGGATGGGAATGAGTCGGGCATGTGGCCACACCTTCGGGTCGATGTAGGGATGGCGGATGTGGCGCATGCGGCCTATGCAGACAAGGAGTGTGATGGGGAAGCTGACGAGCACAGCCCGCCACAGCGGTGAATCCCACCAGTTATAATATTCGCCGTAGGTGAAGAGCCAGATGATCTGAAGCATCAGCGCAGACCACAGGAAGCAGCCCAGCCAGTCGAGCGACACCAAGGGGAGCTTGAAAGGCATCATGCGCCAGGGCTGGGTGCAGACGAACACCAACAGGGCGACCGTCAGCATGAGCGCCGTCATGAGCCAGTGGACCGACTGCCACGAACCTGTCACGATGCAAAGTTGCTGCGCAATCCAGTTGCTGCCGGGCATGGCCGCTAATATAATAATGTACATCGAGGGCAGGAAGATACCGAAGTCCTGCTTCGGCGAGAGCCACAGGCGGATGTTTGAGAAGCACTCGAACGTGCCGCAGAGCTTGAAGTAACCGGCAATATAGCTGATGACGCAGAGGGCTGGTAACCTCCAGGAGTTGAGCAGCGAGAGGTGAGAGGTGAGCAGCCAGAGGCACAGCAGGTTGCAGGCGGCTATGACGAGGGCGGCATTGATGAGCAGTTGCTGGTTGGTGAAGCGCAGCTTGTAACGGAACAAGAAGGGGAACGGCATGTTGACGCCCACCACGCCGAACATCGCTACCATCTGAATGTCCTCACGCATCAGCGAGGTGGCTCCCACCATGTGCTGTAAGTTGGCGAAGTAGACACCGCTCGACAGCTGGAACAGGGCAGCGAAGACAACGTACATCCAGGGGCGCACCTTCTCGGGCATCCACGGACGGAACATCGGCATAGTAAACTTCTGATTGGGATTCCAAGACATAGTTTCTCTTTTTTTAGACTACGATTATTTTTTCTGACTACGAATTATACGAATTATACGATTTTTTTCTGACTACGATTTTTTTCTGACTACGAATTTCACGAATTATACAAATTTTTTCTATTCTCTTACATGATAAATCAATTCGTATAATTCGCAAAATTCGTAGTTTTATTGCATGACAAATAATTCGTATAATTCGTGAAATTCGTAGTTTTTATTGCATTCGTATAATTTGTGAAATTCGTAGTCTTAAATTAATACTTAACCTCCGTTTCCACATTCAGACCAGCCAACAGGCGTGTGATGTCCTCTGGTTTGTTGTCCTGGGTCAGTCGGATGCGCACAGGCACGCGCTGCTCCACCTTGACGAAGTTGCCTGTGGCATTGTCGACGGGAATCTGCGAGAAGGCTGAACCAGTGCCACCGGCAATGGCCTCTACCTCACCCGTATAACTAATGCCGGGGATGGCGTCGGCAGTAAATTCCACCTTGTTGCCCACGGCGATGTGCTCCATCTGCGTCTCGCGGTAGTTGGCCACCACCCACACCTGATTGTCGTCGACGATGCGAGCTAACTGCTGACCGGGCTGCACCAGCTGTCCCACATGAATGTCCTTACGCGACATCACGCCGTCGCAAGTGGCCACGATGACGGTGTAGCTCAGGTTCAGCCGCGCCAGATTGACCGCGGCCTCGGCTACGCTGGTGCCTGCATGCGTCTGCGAGAGTCGCTGCTGCTGCTCGCTCACGACGAGTGCCGTCGATTGCTTCTGCTGCGCAGCCTGTTCGTAGCGGGCACGGGCAGCCTCATAGCGAGCGCGGGCATTGTCGTACTGCTGTCGCGTCACGGCGTCCTTCTGCAGCAAGGCAGCAAAACGCTCATAGTCAGCCTTCGCATTCTCCATGTTTACGCGGGCTTCCTCGATGCCGGCGGCAGCCACACGCACATTGCTGGCTGTGGTGTTCATGCCCGCACTCACGGCAGAAGCGCCAGAGCGCGAGCCTTTCAGACCAGCCTCGGCCTGCGCCAGGGCCAGCTGATACTCTGCGTCCTCGATGATGACCAGCGTGTCACCCTTCTTGACGTGGCTATAGTCCTCAAAGCGAATCTCCTTGATGAAACCGCCCACACGGGCATTGATGGGCGTGATGTGGCGCCACACCTGCGCATCGTCGGTATACTCTACTCGGCCCCAATGAATGAATCGGCTGCACACATAGCCCAGGGCCAACACCATTGCTGCGATGATCACAGCGTTATATATTCTCTTTATTTGTTTCTTATTGTTCATAATTCGTGAAATTCGTATAATTCGTAGTCAAGATAATTAGATTGTGCCTGCGATATATTTCATTTTGTAATAAGCATACACGATGTTGATGCGGGCGTCCACCTCCTGCAACTCTGCATTCAGACGAATGTTCGAGGCATCGAGCATGTCGGTGATGAGTGCCAGCTGGTTCAGGTAGCGGTCGCTCACCACCTGGTAGTTCTGCCGGGCCAACTGCACACTCTTGCGCTGCGTGTCAAGGTCGGCGTAGGTCTGCTGATAGAGCGTCCAGGCCTGCTGCACTTGGTTGTCAAGGCTCTCGGCCACTACTTTCTGCTGCTCCTGACTGCGCTGTACGCCCGTCTCGGCCTGCCGCACCTTCTTGTTCTGCTTGAAGAGCGAGCTGAGATTGTAGCGCACCCCCACGCCCACATACCAATAATTAATATTCTTGTCGATGGGGGGAATGTCGTATGTAAAGGGGCCATTGAAGTTATCAGCCGCCACTACTGCCAGCTTGGGCAGCATCTCGCTCTTGGCCAGTTTCAGTTGTTGCTCAGCCATCCGCGTCGATAGTTCCGACTGCTCTATCTGGGGCGATGTAGCAAGAGCTGCTTGTTGCCAATACCCTTCCCCATCCTGTGCCAATGCCAAATCTATAAGTGTGGTATCAGGCTTGATGTCTACATTGTTTAGTCCCAATGTGTTGCATAGCTGATGGTTCAAGATGGCCTGCTGGTCTTGCAGTCGTCGCAGCCCTAACCGCAGCGTCTCCATCTGAAGCTCATAGCGCGTCACGTCATTACGGAGCACCATGCCCTGCTCCTGCTTGGCACGGATGTCGTCGATGAGTCGGCTGGTCAGCGCGATGTTCTGCTCGTACACCTGCATGCGGTTCTGAATCTTGAAAATGTCCAGATACTGTCCCAAGGCAAGAAACTGTTGAGCGTTGAGTGTTGAGCGTTGAGTGACTTTCGCCATGTCGCGCTGCAACTCTGCGAGCCGTATGCCGGCATCTATCGCTCCACCGGCATACACCACTTGTTGCGCCTCCAGCGTAAACGAGTTGCCGAAGTGGGGCGACGAGAAGCCCTGGGCATTCGCGAAGTCGCGGTCCATCACCACCACGTTGCCGTTATACGAGGCCGACAACGAGGCATTCACATCGGGCAGCCGCTGGGCGCGTGCTGCCTCTATTCCTTTCTGAGCAAATTCTACGCTTATCTTCTGTTCCTGAAGAGTCTTGCTGTTGCTTTCCACCAGTTGAAACAATTCGTCAACTGTCATTCGCCGCTCCGTCTGTGCCTTTGCTGACATCACTGCCACTACAACAACAGGCAGGAGCGCAACCTGTCTAAAAACCATTAAAAACTTATCAAATATTTGTTGCGGGGAACACACCCCTTTTCGCTTTGCGGCTGCAAAGGTACGAATTATTTCGATAAGTTGTAACCGCTCTATACCCGTCTTTTAAGAACAATTAACTCAATTTCATTGCCCACCCGGATGGTGCGCAATCGTAAGCGGATACGCTTACAAACTACGCGCCAGCGTTCCTATATTCCCATATTCCTTAGAACATTTATCCACAGTGACAGAAGCTTTACTCAACTTTCGCAAGCTCCGCTTGCTGGGAGTTAATGGGATTACTAAAATACGAAACTTGAAACAAAGAGGAACCACGCCACTACAGCAGGTCGAGGCACTGCTCAATGGGGATGCCGCGGCACTTGTCGGGCAGATCGCGGTTGCGCTCTATCAGACTGCTCACCACCCGCATGGCCTCCTGTGTGGCTCTGCTGAGCGGCTCGCCACGCAGCAGATGGCCGGTGAGCACCGCCGAGAAGATGTCGCCCGTGCCATGAAACAGCACTGGTATCTCGTCGTAGTCCAGACGGAAGTGAGGCCCCTCTTCCAGGTGCTGACGGAAGCCAGCCAGCGGCACGTCGCTGCGGCGCCCCACCACACAGTGACGGCCCTCTACACAGGCACTCGTGATGATGGCCGACCGGCAGCCTATGGCCAGCAGACGGTCGAGCATCTGGCAGGCCTCGTCCCACGATGTGCCCGCAGGGCTGTAGTCGGTGCCCGTCAGCAGACAGGCCTCCGTATAGTTGGGGAATATCAGGTCGGCCACGCTCACCATCTCGCGCATCAGCTCCACCTGCCGCGATGTGATGCCGTTATACAGTCGGCCACCGTCGCCCATGATGGGGTCTACGAAGATGGTGGCGCCCTGCTCTCTCAGTTCGCTACAGAAGCCTGCCACGAGGCGCGACTGCTCTTCGCTGAACATCAGGCCCGTGCACACAGCGTCGAAGCGGAAGCCCAGCTCGTGCCATACGGGCAGCGTGCCCCGCATGTAGTCCGTAGTGTCGACGACGTTGAACTTTCCATAGTCCAGCGTGTTCGACACCAGCGCCGTCGGCAGATTATACACCGCATGGCCCAGATAAGTCAGGATGGGCAGCATCGCCACCATACCCACGTGGCTGTAGCCCACCACGTCGTTGATGAGTAGTATCTGTTTCATCGTTGCAAAGTTAATAATATTTTCGCAAACACTTGCAAGATTGAGTCACTTTTTGTATTTTTGCATTACCACCAATCTGGCAAATTCTCCAACATGCACTCATTGGAGCGCGAACTTATTGAACAGAACTGTCGTGAGGTATTCCTCTCCTATTCTTCGTTCACAAAAAAGCTTGGACTTCTCCAACTGAAAAGAAGTCCAAGCCCGTAAAGAATGCTTTCAGAAGTTTTATTCCTCTTCGTCCCAAATTGAGTTATTACGACGCGAGCCAAACGTTATCCCAGCGTCATCAGAATAGTCTCCATTTTCTGAACCGTATTTATTTTGCTCATCTCCAGATATAATGAGAAGGTGGGACATTGGTTGCAGCATCTTTATCTGCATATCAGGTTTTAAAATGGCGAAGTATTAAACTATGGCGTTATGACAATCAAAGGTAAGACCACCTATGTTGACAATAAAACCTGCAAAGCAGTTAACGAAAAAGTAGCAAAGAACCTTGCAAAAATTGAGTCTGCTCTAACTGAAGCAATGAAGTATGAATATAACAAAACAAAAAGCTCTTGGGGATGGAAGAAAAACAATTTCTACAAAAAAGGAATAAACCCGGCAGATGCGTATGTCAATGATAAATCAACTATTTCAAGTGCGGCTCGAACTGCATTGATTAATAACTATAATAGTGGAAACGAAAGAGATGAAGATTACATCTGGACAGAAAGAAACTATTTTGGCTATGGGTTCAAGTAAATGCAAACATATTCTGTGCGGATGGCGGACGTTCCGGACGTTCGGGCGGATTTGCAATCCGACCGCATCGAATATAAGGAATTCCAATCCTGTCTTTGGCGCATGTTTCGCATTACAAATGCTAATATTCACAGCGACCGGATTGCAAATCCGGCCGAACGTCATTGCAAATCCGGCCGAACGTCACGGACATCACGAACGTCAGATACGGAGATACGATCTCTTCCTTATGCTTAAATGCTCATAAAACTCTGCGTTCAAATTAAGACATCAGAAACTTGAATTATAAATTTGAATAGTTACTTATGAAACGAAGAATCATATACACACTGGCACTCCTGTTTGCAGTAGCTCAGCTGTTTGCCCAGACAAAGGTGAGATATACCTACGACTCGCTGAACCGTCTGACCAAGGTTGTCTATTTCGATGGAACGACGGTAGAGTACAGCTACGATGCCCTCGGCAATCGCCTGTCGAAGAAGGTGAGCAAGACGCCACCCGTGCTGACGGGCGACGTCAACGGCGACGGACAGGTGAACGTGAGCGACGTGACCTTCATCATCAACATCATCCTGAAGCGGTAACGGCGGGTTGTGCACCGCCGCGACCAGCACAGAGTCCTTCATTGCGCTGGATTCGTGCTGACAGGCTAAATGATGCGCCAAAAACTTGCATTTCCTGCACTGACCACTGATTATCAGTCGGTTGCGCTTACAAAACCTGCACTGATACCTGCACTGATACCTGCACCTGGGGTGTGGTGGTCATTCGATTTTTCCGGTGCATGCTTTTATTTTTTCTAATGAATTTTGGAATATAGGAATGCTGTCGCGTTGCTTTCCTAAATTCCTAAATTCCTTAGACATCAGAAAGTTGAATTAATATGTTGACTGTCCGTCCGTAGCCTATGTATTCGTAGTCCATATAATATGGACTGCCTGTCCCAAATATATGGATGATTTTTGGGACGGCATTTAACTGCTCTTAACAGACGGATGGCTTTTGTCGCATGGTAGGGTAGGTACCCTTCAGTGCAGGTATCAGTGCAGGTATCAGTGCAGGTTTTGTAAGCGCAACCGACTGATAATCAGTGGTCAGTGCAGGAAATGCAGGTTTTTGGCAATCCTTATCCGAAGAACTCGCCGTCGTGCTGGTTGTCATAGCTCGAACCGTCGAAGCAGTGGGTGCATACGCGCTGCTTGGGCAGTCCGATAGAGGCGATGAGGTCTTCGAGCTGAGCAAACTTCAGCGACGACAGCCCCAGGCGACGGGCAATCTCGTTGACCATGCGCTGATATTGCGGCGAGTTGGTCTCGGCATATTTCTCCAGGTTCACGAAGTCCTCACCCTCGAAGTCGCGTATTATCTGGCGGGTAATCAGCTCCATGTCGCTCTTTGATGTGGTGAATCCGATGAACGGACATCCATACACCAGTGGCGGGCACGATATGCGCACGTGCACCTCCTTGGCGCCGTTGTCGAAGAACTCCTTCACGTTGTCCCTGAGCTGAGTGCCGCGCACTATGCTGTCGTCGCAGAACACCACGCGCTGGTCCTTCAGGAGAGCCTGGTTGGGTATTAGCTTCATCTTTGCCACCAGGTCGCGACGAGTCTGGCTGCCCGGTGTGAACGAGCGTGGCCACGTAGGCGTATATTTCAGCACGGCGCGCTTGTATGGAATCTTCGAGCCGTTGCTGTAGCCAATGGCCATGCCCACGCCCGAGTCGGGTATGCCGCACACCAGGTCGGCCTCTATGTTGTCCTTGCTGCCCATCATCTCGCCGTTGCGTTCGCGCACGTCCTCGGTGTTGATGCCCTCATAGCTCGATGCCGGGAAACCATAGTATACCCACAGGAACGAGCAAATCTGGCAGCGGTTGAACGGCGGTTGCAGCACCTCGATGCCGCTGGTGCGCAGCCTTACAATCTCGCCCGGCCCCACGTCGCGCACGGTCTTGAAGCCCAGGTTGGGGAAGCTGGTTGTCTCTGAGGCCACGGCATAGCAGGCAGCCGTTCCTCCCTGGCTCTCACCCGGTGCTTCCTTCTTTCCGATGACGATGGGCGTGCGGCCCAGGAAGTCGCGGGCAGCGATGATGCCGTCCTCGGTCAGTATGAGTATCGAGCACGACCCCTTTATCTTCTGGTACACGCGGTTGATGCCGTCCTGGAACGTGTTGCCCATGTTGATGAGCAGAGCCACCAGCTCCGTCTGGTTTATCTTGTTGGCGCTCTGCTCGCTCAGGTGCATGCGCATGGCCAGCAGCTCGTCGGCAATCTCTTTCAGGTTGTTTATCTTCGCCACGGTCACCACGGCATAGCGCCCCAGGTGCGAGTTGACGATGATGGGCTGCGGGTCGGTGTCGCTGATGACGCCAATGCCCACGTTGCCGCAGAAGTCGTCGAGTTCGTCCTCGAACTTCGATCGGAAGTAGTCGCGCTCCAGCGAGTGTATGCTCCGCGAGAACCCGCACTCCTGGTCGAAGGTTACAAGACCTGCACGCTTGGTGCCTAAGTGTGAGTGATAGTCAGTTCCGTAAAACAAGTCGTTTACGCAGTCCTTTGTTGAGATAGTTCCGAAAAATCCGCCCATAGTTTGTGTGTGATGCTTTGATTTTGTGGCGCAAAGTTACAAATAAATTGTTTTTTATCGGCAATAATGGCCATTTTTTTTCTTCATGTCTGCCAATTCTTGACGCTTCACAATCGTAAAATCATAAAAAACTGAAAATTAGTGGCGTTTCTTCTTCAAATAATTAAATAATGTGTACCTTTGCGCAGTTTTTGCGCACTCAGTGTGTGCATAGTATGTATTTTTTGATGTTTTTAAACAAGATGAACGTAATTACAAAGACCCTTCAACTGGCTGATGGAAGAACCATCACCATTGAAACCGGGAAAGTGGCAAAACAGACCGACGGCTCCGTTGTTCTGCGTATGAACAACACCGTGCTCCTGGCCACCGTTTGTGCCGCAAAAGATGCCGTTCCCGGCACTGATTTCATGCCTCTGCAGGTAGACTATCGCGAGCAGTACGCCGCCGCTGGCCGTTTCCCCGGCGGTTTCACCAAGCGCGAGGGCAAGGCCTCAGACAACGAAATCCTCACATCGCGACTCGTGGACCGCGTTCTCCGTCCACTCTTCCCCAGTAACTATCACGCAGAAGTATTCGTAAACGTTATGCTGTTCAGTGCCGATGGCGTTGACCAGCCCGACGCACTGGCCGGCTTTGCCGCTTCGGCTGCCCTGGCCTGCTCGGATATACCTTTCGAGTGCCCCATCTCGGAAGTCCGCGTTGCCCGCGTTGGCGGCGAGTATGTCATCAACCCCACCTTCCAGCAGATGAAGGAGGCCGACATGGACATCATGGTCGGCGCCTCGGCTGAGAACATTATGATGGTGGAGGGTGAGATGAAAGAGGTGTCCGAGCAAGATCTGCTCGGCGCCCTGAAGGCTGCCATGGTGGCCATCAAGCCCATGTGCGAGCTGCAGGCCGAGCTTAGCAAGGAGCTGGGCAAGGACGTGAAGCGCGAGTACAACCACGAGGTGAACGACGAGGCCCTGCGCGAGCGCATGAACAAAGAGCTCTATCAGCCCGCCTACGACATCACCAAGCAGGCCCTGCCCAAGCAAGACCGTGCCGACGCCTTCGAGAAGCTGCTCGAGGACTTCAAGGAGAAGTTCTTCGCAGAGCGCGCAGCCCTCAGTGGGGAAACCGCTGAGAACAGTGTGCTCGACGGTTCCCCCGTCGAAATCAGCGACGACGAGTACTCGGCCATGATGGACCGCTACTACCACGACGTGGAGCGCGACGCCATGCGCCGTTGCATCCTCGACGAGGGCATTCGCCTCGACGGCCGCAAGACCACCGACATCCGCCCCATCTGGTGCGAGGTGTCGCCACTGCCCATGCCTCACGGCAGCGCTATCTTCACCCGTGGCGAGACGCAGTCGCTCAGCACCTGCACCCTCGGCACCAAGCTCGACGAGAAGCTTGTCGACGACGTGCTCGACAAGAGCTACATGAAGTTCCTGCTGCACTACAACTTCCCCCCGTTCTGCACGGGCGAGGCCAAGGCTCAGCGCGGCGTGGGCCGTCGCGAGATTGGTCACGGACACCTGGCATGGCGCGGCCTGAAGGACCAGATACCTGCCGACTTCCCCTACACCGTGCGTCTGGTGAGCCAGATTCTCGAGTCCAACGGCTCCAGCTCTATGGCCACCGTATGCGCAGGCACCCTGGCACTGATGGACGCCGGCGTTCCCATGAAGAAGCCCGTCAGCGGCATCGCCATGGGTCTTATCAAGAACCCCGGTGAAGACAAGTACGCCGTGCTCTCCGACATCTTGGGTGATGAGGACCACCTGGGCGACATGGACTTCAAGACCACCGGCACACGCGACGGTCTGACCGCCACGCAGATGGATATCAAGTGCGACGGCCTGTCGTTCGACATTCTGGAGAAGGCCCTCATGCAGGCCAAGCAGGGCCGCGAGCACATACTGCAGTGCCTCACCGACACCATCGCCGAGCCTCGCGCCGACTTCAAGCCCCAGGTGCCCCGCATCGTACAGATCGAGATACCGAAGGAGTTCATCGGTGCTGTCATCGGCCCTGGTGGCAAGATCATCCAGCAGATGCAGGAAGACACCAAGACCACTATCACCATCGACGAAGAGGATGGCGTGGGCAAGGTGCAGGTGGCTGGTCCCGACAAGGATGCCATCGACGCCGCACTGGCCAAGATCCGTGCCATCGTCGCCATCCCCGAGGTGGGCGAGATCTACGACGGCGTTGTGCGCAGCATCATGCCTTACGGCTGCTTCGTCGAGATTATGCCCGGCAAGGACGGTCTGCTCCATATCTCCGAGATTGACTGGAAGCGCCTCGAGACCGTCGAGGAGGCAGGCATCAAGGAGGGCGACCACATCCAGGTGAAGCTCCTGGAGATCGACCCGAAGACAGGCAAGTATAAGCTGTCGCACCGTGTGCTCATCGAGAAGCCCGAGGGCTATCAGGAGCGCCCCGCACGTCGCGACCGTGGCGACCGTCCGCGCCCTGAGCGTGGTGAGCGCCGTGAGCGTCCCGACCGTGGCGAGCGCCGTCCGCGCCCTGAGCGTGGTGAGCGCCGCGAGCGCCCCGCTGGTCCCATGGCCGACAAGCTGCAGCAGCTCAGCGACGAATATCGCGACCCTGCTGAGCAGCGCGAGCCTCGCGACTTCAGCGACACCCTCGACCACATGGACTTCTAATCATCATCCATAACCCCTGACCCAAGAGGGCGCCTCACTTTTGAGGCGCCCTCTTTCTCACTCTTTCTTTTCTACTACGAATTTTACGAGACTTGTCGAAGACCCACGAGTGCTCGCAGTAATTATACGAATTTATTCAAGTTTCGCATGTTTATTTACTATTTTACTATGTACTATTTACGATTG
>ERZ842401.4342-NODE-4342-length-16591-cov-5.644896_pt1 | contig 16591 bp, 14 predicted proteins | sample MGYA00521270_ERZ842401 | MGnify/ENA primary metagenome ERZ842401 (study PRJEB31892, sample SAMEA3878208) | bioreactor metagenome | biome: Moose rumen | place: Sweden | collected 2011-10 | study: EMG produced TPA metagenomics assembly of the PRJEB12797 data set...
CTCGATCGTTGATCATTCCGGCAAAAATTACGCGGTCTTTTAATTCCGGATGTGCAGACATGAATTTATTAATTAATTCTTCATCAACTGTCCCGGCAAATTTTAATTTATATTCTGGAATGCGGTCATAAATTTTTGAAAACGCTTCAAGCAAATTATCCGCGCCTTTTTCATGCGTAACTCTTCCACATGCAAATATAATATTTTCGCGCTCAGTAAAATTTTTAAATTCCTTTATTTCGTCCGGGTGAATTGGATTCGGGACAAAACCTATTTTGTGATTTAACATCTTTTGAAAATGCTCGATTCTCTCAGAAAATTCTACGCTACAAAAATCAATTAATAATTTTAATGCTAATTTTTCCCTAAATTTTGCAGATTTCGGGCCACCATCAAATTTTAAATATACTTTTCCTTTGGGATTAAAAATTTTATATACTAGAGCTTGCCGAAATGAACCACCGCCGAAATGAAATAAATGTAAAACATCGATTTTGCGCGAATTTTTTAACAGCCACATGTAAGAATCTCTGCGAAATTTCCCCGTAATTTTCGGAATAAATTTTAATTCCAGTCCCGGCAAAAATTTCATGCTCGGATATTCTCCATTTTGATAGGTCGCAATACATGAATTATATCCGAGATATTTATGCATTCCCCACGCCAGTAAACCCAATTCCTTTAATAAATGTTCATTTTTTATATTGAAAAGCAGACAATAATTCCCTCTGATCTCTGATCTCTGATCTCTGATCTCTGATCTCATTTTGCGGCAGTCTTGCATTTTGTCAACCCCTATTTTACACAAAAATTTTTTTTACTGAAAATTACAAAGTTATATTAACATAAAATCCCCCTGAAATTTTATTTTATATTCCAGAGGGATAAATATTTTTTTATTTCAAATTTAAATTTATATTTATAACTGCACTCCGATCCCGCGCTCTTCGTTTGTACCGGGAATTAACGAGTCACATACACCGGCACATATACCAGCTACTGCCATAGGAGTTTTTAACACCGCCCAAACCATTCCGCCTAAAGTTTTTAAAATTTGTCCGTATGATTCGCTCATAAATAATTCTTGATTTTTTTCAACCCATCCAGGCAAACCCAACGCCATTAAAAACGCAAATCCTACAATTAAAACATTTCTCTGGCTTCTCATGTCCGCACGTAATAAAACTTGAATTCCCATCGCTCCGATCGTTCCGAATAATGCTATATATGCCCCTCCGATTATTGGTGATGGCATTGTCGCAATTAACGCGCCTAATTTTCCCACGAAGCTCATTAAAATTAAAATTACCGCTCCAGTGCGAACAACCCAACGCGATGCAACTCCAGTTAAACCGATTAAGCCAATATTTTCAGTGTATGAAGTTGTTCCGACCGAACCTAATATTCCGGATAATGCACAGCATAAACCTTCTGCGCCAATTCCGCGACTGATTGTTTCAGAATCCGGATCGCTCACTCCTGAAGCATATGACACCGAATGATAATCCCCTATAGATTCGATCATACACGCAAAAAACCCGGCTAATAACGCGACTATAGGCATTAAATCAAATTTCGGGATTCCCCACGGCATTATTACTTCATTAAAATTTCTGATCCACGGGGATGCGTCAATGCTCGATAAATTTATATATGCAGGATGTCCAGGCTTAAATATTCCGTTTAATGAAAGTCCCAAACATACACAATATACAACTACGATCGACAATAATATTGCGAAAATATTTAAATATTTATTCTTGAAAACTAAGCTGAACAAAAATATTAAAATTACTACTGCTAAAGATACAGGCCAATAATTTGCCGCGTTACCTTGAATGGCAGTCCCTGCGAGTGAAAATCCTATCGCCATTATTACGGGGCCGATTACTACGGGCGTTATTACTTTTCTGATAACTCCGACGATCCTGCTATAACCTATTACAGCTAAAATTATTCCGCCGACGATTAAGCCTCCGCCTAAATATTGCATTATTGCTTGCGGCCCGGCTGTCTTGTAAATCGCAATGACTGTCATCACAGACGGTATAAAAGAAAAACTCGAACCTTGAACGATTGGAAGTCCTGATCCGAGTTTTTTGCTTGTTTGAATTAATGTCGCTATTCCCATCCCGAAATATACACATGATATTAATGAAGCAATTTGTAGCGCGTCCATCCCCATCGCCGGACCGAATATTAACGGGACTAAAGTTGTTGCGCCAAATAATGTTAAAACGTGCTGCGCTCCTGATAAGAGCATTATAAAAAACGGCGGTCTGTCCTCAATGCCGTATACCATTTTTTTGGCCATGTGATAAATAAAGCCTCCTGTTTAAAAATTCCAAGCGGTGGATTTTACGGGCATAAGTTATTTTTGTCAAGTAAATTTTAAATTATCTGAAAATTTAGATTTTGTTTTATGGACTTAAGTTGACGCGTTAATTTTGTATAAATATAAAATATAAAAGTCGCTTTTGAATTTGGATCAAGGTGAAAATTTTTTTTATAGCCGGGCTGGGTAAATATAACAGCTGAAAAATTTAAGAGTGATTAATTTTAATTTTAGGAGGAATTTTTTTATATGCCGTTACCGTTAATACCGATAATATTAGGCGGAGCTTCAATTTTAGCGGGTGTAGCAGGAGTCGGAGGAGCTTTATCAGGTAAAGAGAAAATGGACAAAGCAAAAAGCAGAATCGATGACGCTAAAGAAGAATACGAACGCAAAAAAGGTGAATTCGATGAGATTCAAGAATTTTCAACCGAAATTTTAAGCGATTTGGGCAAAACAAAATTGGAAATTCGTGAAGATTTTAAAAGGTTCTGCGATGTTTTTGAGCGCATTCACAACCGTCCGGAAGTTAGAGATATTCAAGGCGAAAGATTTAAATTTACAAGCGTTGATTTAAGAAATATCCGGCAGTCTTCAATTTCAGCAGGTGAAGCGATCGGATCAATTATGGGAGCTATCGCAGCAGGAACTATTACAGCCGGAGCAGCATGGTCAGCGGTCGGACTTTTGGGAGCAGCTTCAACCGGGACAGCTATTGCAAGTTTACACGGAGTTGCGGCGACTAATGCTTTATTGGCTTGGTTCGGTGGCGGATCATTGGCAGCGGGAGGACTCGGAATGGCTGGAGGCGCAGCAGTTTTAGGCGGTTTATTTTTAGGGCCGTTAGTTTTTGCAACAGGTTGGTTTGTTGATTCAAAAGGCGATGACGCTCTGGCAAAAGCACGAGAAACTGAAAATGAAGTTGATTCAGCTTGCGAAAAAATGGATACAGCTATAACATTTTTTGAAATTATTTCGGATTTAGCTTGTGATTTAATGAGCGAATTAGAACGGGCAAAAAGATTTTACGATAAAAAAGTCAGCCAGCTCGAACGGCTTGTAAATCGTTGCAATGATTATAATTCATTTAGCAATTATGAAAAAATTTTATTAGATAATAATATTATGCTCGTCAAAATTTTAAGCGACATGACCGAAGCAGATTTATTGACGAAAAATAATAAAGGCGAGCCAGTTATGGAAATCAGTGCAATCAGAGATGAAGAAATAGACTGTATTATTAAAGAATCTGAAGATACTTTAACGAAGATCGCTAAGCATAAATTTTCAGATTTTTTAATTTCATGGCTGCATCTTTAAATTTTTGGGGTGCAGTCTTTCAGAAATTTTTTCAGGAGGTCACCAAATTGGATTTTAATAATAAAAATAATTCTGATATTGCAAATATTGTAAGCGAACTCGATAAATTAAATTTTTATCCAAATCCTGAAGCCGATTTTTCAGGTCCAGCAAGCCCGGCAGCAAATAATTTAATTTCTCAATATGAACAGGTCGTGACAAAAAGTTTAATTCAATCGTTCGGATTAGATCCGATTTTATTTCATGATAGTAAAGGCGGTGACGTTGATACGTTAATTACTGTCCGCGATAATGAGATCGGTTTCAAAAATAAAAATAATTCAATTGCTTACGAAACTAGAAGTGATTATGATTCATACGCAGTTCACACGGATTCAAATTATATTAATATCAACCGTAAATATTCAGCGCAAAAAAAATCAGGAAATTTATACGACGCTTATACGGGTTTAAAATTTTCGCCGAATGCTAAAACCGATTTAGATCATATTATTTCAGCTAAGGAAATTAACGATGACCCAGCCAGAATTTTAGCTGAACTCTCAACCGAAGAACTCGCTAACACTCAGTATAATTTAAAAATGACTGATTCCAGCATTAACAGATCAAAAAATAAATTTTCCGGCAGCGAATTTATTAACAAACTCGATAATACGAGAGATTTACGACAGGCCAGAATCTTGGAATTAAAAAATAATATTTCAAATTTGAACGATAAGCAAAAAGCAGAATTAAACAAGCTCGAAAAATTGGAAAGCGTAGACGCTCAGAGATTATCAAAATTAGATGCACGTTCCAGAAAAATTTATAACGCGAAATTAGCCCAAAAATATTACACGAGCAACAAATTTTTACGTGATACAAGAAACGCCGCATTAAATTCCGGAGTAAAATTGGGAATGCGTCAGGCACTCGGATTAATTTTATCTGAAGTTTGGTGCGCTGTTCGTGAAGACATGCATATTATTATGCAGAACGTAAAAAATTTTGAGATCGGAGAATTTTTAAAGAGCGTTGCGGAATCATTTAAAAAAGCATTTTCGCGCGTAAAGGACAAATTTAAAAATTTAATTGCATCGTTCAGAGATGGAGCGATCGCCGGGATTTTGTCATCAATTACTACGACGGTTATAAATATGTTTTTTGCTACGGCTAAAAATATCGCTAGAATTTTGCGCGAGTCATGGGCATCACTTTGCGAAGCGTTTAAAATTTTATTTCTCAATCCTGATAAATTAACTTGGGCTGAAAGGTTTAAAGCTGTTGCGAAAATTATTGCGGTCACTGCGAGCGTTATTTTAGGCGGAATTTTGCAAGAAATTATTTCAAAATATGGCCTGCCCGATTTCGTAGCGATTTTTATAAGCAGTCTTGTATCCGGAATTTTGTCGGTGACATTAATTTATTTTATGGATCATGGGAGCATTTTCAAAAAATTATTTGATTGGCTCGATGGTATTTTTATGAACGAATTTGCGAAGACTCTCGAATTTTTCAAAGAAGTAAATAAAAAACTTGATGAATATCTCGCGCAATTGGCTCAAATTGATTATAAAGCTTTTGCTCAGGAAATTATTAAAATTAGGGAAATTAATAATAAAATTTATTCTGCTAAAAACGATTACGAATTAAATAACGTTTTACATGCCGTCATAAAACAGCGCGGTATAAAATTGCCTTATGAAGATTTAGCCGGGCTTGATAAATTTATGAACGATAAAAACGCGGTGTTAGTGATTTAATTTAAAATGTTTAATTGTGATAAATGCGGCTCGTGTTGCAGAAATATTGCGGGAATAAAATTATTTAGCGATATGGACGACGGCATGGGCGTTTGTAAATTTTTGGATCAAAGTAATAATTTATGTAAAATTTATAATTCGAGGCCGATTTTTTGTAATGTCGATGAAATGTATAAAAAATATTTTAAAAATTTAATGCCGCTCGAAGAATTTTATAATTTAAATTACATGGCCTGCGAAAAGTTAAAGGAGTTGAAAAAATTAAAATAAATTTAGGATATTCGCCAGAACTTGCGTTTTATTTTTATTAATTCGTCGATCGCGAAATAATATATTTTTGTATTAAATTCTTTTTCCGGTTCGATAAAAATTTTTTTCCCTTTTCCCTTATTGCAGTCCTGGCATAAAGTCCATAAATTATTTAATTCAGTTCTTCCGCCTTTAGCAATTGGAATTTTATGATCGACTTCTAATTTTACGCCGTCTTCATATGGAGTTCTTCCGCACATTTGACATTTACGCCTGTCACGTTCTAAAATTTCATAGCGCAATTTTTTAGTTAATTTTCTGCGTTCACGTTTCATAAATTTTTCTTTGGCATCCTGATTAATTAAGGCTTCAATTAATGCGGGGTCATCGAAAGATATAGGAATCTGTTTTATTTGTTTTATTTCTGTTAATTCTTCGGGCTTATTTATTTCGGGTTTAATTTTAATATTTTCGTTATTATTATTATTTAAATTAATTTCATCGATAATAATTTTATATGGTTCTGGTTTATCATTTTCCGGATGATAATTTTTGTCCATGAGATTTAAATTCTGTTTTACGATTTCGTTTATTATAGTGTGGTCGAGTTTGTTATTACGTTTTCTGCTTTTGGTTATGATTTTTGCAAGGTAATAAATAAAAATTCCGATGCAGATAAAAATAATTATCACAGCTAATATAAACAATTTTCAAACCACCGTAATGTAATTTTAATGTAATTTTGATTTTAAGCATTATAATTATTAAAAATATTTTATGAAAGGGTTGTATTTATTATTTTTTATTCTGCTGATCTCTTAATCCCAAATTTAAACGATTTATCTAAATGGGCCGTAATAGCTTGCGATCAATTTACTTCACAGCCTGAATACTGGCAAAACGTTAAAAATTTAGTGAATAATTCTCCGTCAGCTTATAATTTGATTTTGCCTGAAGCCGAATTAAATAATAACAATAATGATAATAATAATAATATTTTAAACAGAGCAAATAATATAAATTCTTGTATGCAAAATTATTTGAACCAAAATATTTTTAACGAGTATAAAAACTCATATATTTACATTGAACGAAAATTATTAAATGGCAAAATTCGTAAAGGTATTTTAGGAGCGATCGACCTCGAAAATTATAATTATTTGCCCGGCTCAAATTCCCCAGTCCGCGCAACAGAATTAACCGTAACTGAACGCATTCCGCCACGTAAATTAATCCGGAAAAATGCATGTTTAGAATTATCTCACGTTATTATGTTATGTGACGATTACGAATTTAATTTAATTGAGCCGTTCGGGAAAATTAAAAATAATTTAACAAAAATTTATGACTTCGATTTAATGTTAAACGGCGGAAATATTAAAGGCTGGCTCGTCAATGGTGTTGAAGCTGAAAATTTTAATTTAAGACTGCAGAATTATATTAATAAAAATAAAAAAATTTCCAAATCCGGAAATTTAATTTTTGCGATCGGTGACGGTAATCATTCGCTGGCGACTGCTAAAGCATGTTACGAAGACGATAAAAATATTTTAAATCGTTATGCAATGGTGGAACTCGAAAATTTACACGATGAAAATTTATTATTTGAACCGATTCACAGGCTTGTGAAAAATATTGATCCCGAAAAGTTTTTAAACGATATAAAAAGCATTTGCGACGATAAAAATTATTATCCAGTTAAGTTTTATTATAAAAATATTTCGGGCACGTTGAATTTAAAAAAAGATTTAGGCGCATCGGCTTTACATGTCCTGCAAAATTATCTCGATCAAAATAAATTTGAAATTGATTATATTCATGATCTGCCGGCATTAAAAAATTTATCGAGTCAAAATAATAATATTGGTTTCGAGCTTCCAGAATTTGATGCGGAAGCCAAGTTAAAATTTTTTGATTTAATCTCACGTTCCGGGACATTGCCGCGTAAAACTTTTTCGATGGGACACGCTCAGGAAAAAAGATATTATCTTGAAGCACGGAGAATAAAATAAATAAAATGCTCGCTGATTTAGGTTTATTATATTGCGCGTTATTTTGGGGATTGAGCTTTCCTGCGATGAAAATTTTATTAAACGTATATCCGTCATGCTGGTTATTATTTATAAGATTTTTGTCCGGAGCATTTTTAGTGTATATATTTTTTCATGGCCGGATTAATAAATTTTTTAAGCGTGATTTAAAGGGCGGAATTATAATCGGTACATTATTATCAATAGCGCTGATCTCTCAAACTATAGGGATGAATTATATTTCAGGCGGTCGGTCTGCATTTTTATCTGCGATATATGTTTTATTAGTTCCGTTAATAATTTGGGCGTTTAAAAAAATTTTTCCCGGATATATAACATTATTTGCTGCTTGTTTATGTATTGCCGGAATGTTTTTTTTAACTTCTGGCGATGAATCTTTTAATTTTGATTTAAATTTGAATATAGGCGATATTTTGACAATAATATGCGCGTGTGTTTTCGCCTGTCAGATCATAATGATAAACAAATTTACAAAAGGTCATGATCCTGTCACGTTATGTTTTATAGCGTTTATAATTGTCGCATTATTGACGTTAATATATTCTGTAATTTTTGAGCGGAAATTTTTTATAGATTACACGAGCATAAACGAATTAATTTTTACAATAATATTTGTGACGTTTGGATGTTACATGCTACAAATAATTTCCCAAAAATATGCAGAACCTAGTCACGCAGTTATTATTATGAGTCTTGAATCAGTGTTTGGACTTTTGGGCGGAATAATATTTTTAAACGAGACAATTAATTTTAAATCCGGTTTAGGCTGCGCGTTAATATTTTTTTCGGTGTTAATATCTGAATTAAAGGGCATCGCTAAAAAATAAATTTATCATATCAAAGCACGTTTATAATATTCTCATGTCAAATATAAAACTTTTAGATAAAAATATCTGGTCGAAAATCGCAGCAGGTGAAGTCATCGAGCGTCCTGCTTCAGTTGTAAAAGAACTCGTCGAAAATTCTATTGATGCCGGCGCTAATTTTATTAACGTGATTTTATCAGACGGAGGAAAATTAAATATTATCGTCGAAGATAACGGAGAAGGAATTAATTTTGATGAACTGCCCCTCGCTTTAACTTATCACGCAACAAGCAAAATTCAAAATTTAAACGACCTCGAAAATATTTTAACTTTAGGCTATCGCGGTGAAGCCCTCGCAAGTCTGGTCGCAGTCGCTGATGTAAATATTACAAGTAAAACAGAATTTTCAGAATGCGGCGGAATTATAAAAACTTCGGACGGCAAAATTATTCAACATGAAAAAATCAATTGCAAAAAAGGCACGCGCGTTCACATCAATAATTTATTCGGTAGTCTACCCGCCCGAAAAAAATTTTTAAAATCTGCAATAAGCGAATTAAGACGATGCGCCACATATTTACGCGAATACGCCGTGTGTAATCCTAATATTATTTTTTCACTAGAGAACGACAATAAATTAATTTTCAAAACCGAAGGAGACGGAAATATTTTAAACGTCTTAAATAAAATTTGGGGCGAAGGTGCAGAAATTCAAAACGTCAGCTCCTATTTTCAACACTTAAATTTAAATTGCTGGTTTCAAGCTAAATTCAGCAGAAGCGATTTTATGATTTTCGTAAATGGCCGCGCCGTAAACGATCAGAATATTAAATCCGCAATTCTTTCAGCATCCGGAAATTTAAACGGAAATTGGGCATTATTTTTCACGATTGACCCGGCTCTCGTTGATGTTAATATTCACCCGGCAAAATCTGAAGTAAGGTTCAGATATCCAGATGAAATTTTTAAGGTCGTAAAAAATATTATTAATTCGCTCGGAAGCCCTCAGCCTGTTATTAATTTTAATAATTTAAATTTGAAAAATGTTCCGGCCATGAGTAACGAAAAAAATTTTATTGATATTAAGCCCGAACCAGTTCATAAAAATAATTTTGAGCCGAAAACAGAATTTAATTTTAAACCAGCTGAAAAACCGAAAATTAATTTAAATAATGATAATGATAATAATCAAAATAACGAGCCTCAAATTACTTTAAGCGATTTCATGCAAAATAATAATGACCAGCAAAATATAATTTTTTTGGGACAGCTCTCAACGGGTTATCTCGTTTTCGATAATTATGACGGCTTAATTTTAATGGATCCTCACGCTGCTCACGAAAGAATCAATTATGAAAAATTTAAAAACGCCGCAAAAAGTTCCAACAGTTCGCAAAAATTATTAATTCCTATTATTCTGCATCCTACTTTAGCGATTGAAGCTCAAGAATTTTTTAGCGAGATAAATAATTCCGGGTTCGAATTAAAAAATACTCCGTCCGGCATCGCAATTAATGCAGTACCATCAGCCACAGCAGAAATATCTGAACCGGAAATATTATTAAGAATTTCACTAAACGCGTTAAAAAATAATCATGACGGCGATATTAAAAATTTATTGTGGCGGACTTGGGCGACTTATGCGTGTAAAGCTTCAATTAAATTAAATACAAAAATTTCAGCTGAAGGAGCTTTATTGCTCTGGAAAAATTTATTTAAATGCGAACAGCCTTATATTTGTCCTCATGGCCGGCCGACTGTTTTAAAAATTTCTCGTCAGGATTTGGCTAAACATTTTGGACGCGAATAATTTTATTTAAAATTTTATTTAAAAGCTCTGCGCCATTATTATCCTGTAATTTTCGTATATAAACATATCAGGCATTATTAAATTATTTAGGTTCGTAAATTCTTTAATTCTGTCGGGCACTTGGCTGATTAAATCTTCTGGACGGCTGTCAAATAATCCGCCATCACCGCATGACATTACGCATTTAAAATTTTTTAATAACCCAAAATACGGCGACCTCGCTAAATCTGATAATCCCGAATCAACTCGCGTTAAATCTATGCTTATAACCGGGACTCGGCTTTTAAATAATTCCGTTGGGTCTTTTAAATATTTATCCGGTGGAGCGATCAAAATATCATTATTATAAGCTGGTAATTTTATGGCTGGAATCGGCATCAAATTTCCTGAATATAAAAATTCCCGTTCGCTTACATTACCTTCCGGCAGTTCCTCCAGTCTCGAATCATGGCACAATCTGGAAAATAATTTTAAACTTTCGGATTTATTTACGCCCAATAATAATATTTTCTTGTTGAATTTAAACGCGTTAAGCCCGAAAAATTTATTTTTAAATTCACGTTCGCGCATCGAAATAATTAACGATGAAATTAAATTTTCATTTTCTTTTTTGCCAGAATTATAATTACTCGTAATATTTTCTGCTGTAACATGAGGTAAATTAATATTTCCTGTTCCGGCTAATAATTTTTTTATTCCGTCCGAAGCCTCTTGAACCTGCCAGCGAGAATTTCCGATTAATCTGCCCTTTAAAAGTCCGTCAAGAATTTTAACAGCCCGTTTCATTCTGAAAATTAAAGCGTTATGAAAAACATTATTTTGCAACGGCATTAAATAATTAATTACCATGTTAAAATTTGATTCGAGCCATTTAGCGGAATTTCGGGAATAAAAATTTTCCAGCGCCAATTTAGACGAAACCGGAATAATTTCATGTGAATAATAATTTCTTACGTTCGAGACGGCATTTAAAATTTTTTCGTTGCGAGTCTTTATAATTTTTCCTGCTTCATAGTCGTCTTTTTCCAAATCAATTTGCGATAACACAAATAATAATTCACGTCCAAAATTTTTTATTAAATCGTGATCCTGAGCTTTTAAACCAAATCTCACAGGCGCAACATAAATTATATAATCAAGTTCCGGCAAAATATTTCTTAAAACCATGTTCCCATTACCCGTTAAAGCATCAAAACCAGGAGTGTCCATAAAACTAAATCCTTCAGGAATAAGCGCGCCGGGTATAAAAATTTCAAGTCGTGCAATTCCGAATTTATTACCGGGATTTGAACTTTCAGACGATAAATTATTTATTAACTCCGAATTTAATTTATTTCCAGAAATTTTTTCAACTCGTCCATCCTGATAAAAAATATTTGCTGATCTCGTCTCACCGTTCTCGCATAAAATCGGTATATTTGTCGTGGCTCTGGTTTGTTCAGGGATTAAACGTTCACCTAAAAGAGCATTCATAAATGATGATTTTCCGCTGCTTGTTAAACCGACGATGCCGATCATTAAATTTTTATTTCCCAAAATTTTACGAATTGAATTTAATCTGTTGTTAGCGGTTAAAGCATTTCGGGCAGAGTCTATAAATTTAGCAAAATCATTTTTTAATTTCGTATCATTCGGATTAATTTCCGCGTTGAAATTTAGATCAGCGTTAAAAATTTTCCGTTGAATTTGTCTGCGTAAAATAAAAATTTCTCGTTCCATGTCTTCGAGCAGGCTTAAATCTCTCAAAGTCATAACGCCCTGTATTCTTACAGCTTCGTAAATTTTCCCGTTAATTTCGATTAGATCGCCTTCAGAAGAATTTTCAAGCCAAGCGGATAAACTCGGAGTTTCATTGCCTGATAATTCTGAAATATTTCCGTTTGAATCGCGTTTAATATTTGCGTCCAATCTGAACGACCTGTAAACTCCATCGCCGCAATATAATTTACGAGTTACTGAAAAATTTTTTTCGCTGCCCATACCCAAAATTAATCTTTCAAGCCTGGTTATAACGTTATGATTTTCGGGGTGACATAATTCAAACCATTGGTCGACAGTTCCCGGACAAGTTTCAGGGCTAAGGCGCATAATTTTAAGAATATTCGATGAAAAATAAATATATCTCGACGGAAATTCCGCCCTAACATCTGGAGCTTTCGGAATAAACGGCCTATAAAATTTTTCTCGTTCCCATTCATTGAGTGATAAAATTTTTTTCATGTGATTATAATAGCTTAAAATTTAAAATTTAAAAAAGGAGATGTATTTATTATTTATGATTGACGCAAATAATTTTAAATGGGGCGGAGTCGATTGCGGGGAATTAGCCGAAAATTTTGGCACTCCGCTTTATGTATTTGATGAAAATATTATTAATTCCAGATGTGAAGAAATTCAAAATAAATTTTTACGCAAATATAAAAACACCTTCGCATATTACGCGGGCAAAGCATTTTTAACACGTTACATGGCCAATTTAATAAAAAATAATAATTTGGGTCTCGATGTTGTTTCGGGTGGCGAATTATATACGGCTCTCAGCGCAGATTTTGACCCCCAAAATATTGAGATGCACGGAAATTCAAAAAGTCACGATGAAATTTTAATGGCCGTAAAAAATAATGTCGGGCGTATTATTGTCGATTGTCCAGATGAATTAAAAATTATTTCGGAAATTTCGAGGCAAAATAATTATACATGTAAAATTTTAATTCGAGTTTGTCCCGGCGTTGACGCTCATACACATAAAAGCATCGCCACTGGTAATTCTGATTCAAAATTCGGCGTTCCGATTGACGGAAAAATGTTAATTGACATGATCAAATTTGCAATGAATGACGCTAATATAAATTTAATGGGTTTACATTTTCACGTAGGCTCACAATTATTCAGCCCTGACGATCATATTAAGGCGTTAAATAATGTCATCAAGCTGATAAAAAAATTAAAGAGCGATTTAAATTTTACGACTCGTGAATTAAATCTCGGTGGAGGTTTGGGAGCTGTGAAAAACCCAAAATATAAAAGCGTTGAACTAGAAAAATTTATTGATCCGTTGATGAAAATTTTATATAACGAGCTTGATCCAGTTCCAAAAATAACAATTGAGCCGGGACGCTGGATAATTTCAGAATCTGGAATAACAATTTACACCGTTGAAAATATAAAAATTTTTCCAGAAATAATTTACATCGCCGTAAATGGTGGCATGGCCGATAATCCAAGATATGCGCTATATAATGCCGAATATGACTGCGTAAATATTAAAAATCCTAATGGCAAATTATTAAATTTAAGTTATCCAAATAAAAAAATTTCGATTGTCGGAAAATGTTGCGAATCAGGAGATATTTTGATCGATAACGCTGAAATTTCAAACACAAACCCCGGCGATTTAATAGCCTTGTATAATACAGGTGCATATACCTTCAGCATGTCGAGCAATTATAATAAATTATTACGTCCGGCCGTAGTATTTGTTAAAGACGGCGAGGCAAAATTAAAAGTTGAACGCCAAAAATTTGAGGATTTAATTTCCGGAGATTATATTTAATTTTTAATTTAATTCATTCGTTGTTTATAACTTCATCTAATCTGTCAAAAGACATGCGGTCTAATAATGAATTTCCGAAAGATCTTATTAATTCCTCGTGAATTTTATGCCGTAAATAGCTGTTGAGATGGGCGGGGGAATCTATTTCAAAGGTTGCCATAAGATCCGCGTTAAATGTTCTGGTTATGCAATTTTTATAAATAGCTGGATTACTGAGCCACGGGAGCTGTTTCGCCAGTTCGTTAAACGCCTCGCAAATTTTTTTACCAGCCTCGTCCAAATTCGTACCTTTTGCAAATTTATATAAAGTGTAATGCCTCATAATTAAAAATTAAATTCCTTTCATTCTGCTTATTTCTCATTTTATGAAATACCGGTGTTATATTATATAAACTTAACGTAATGAGAGCAAAAAATAAATAAACCAAAAAATTCCGGGCATTAAAAATTTTTCTCCCGGAAGATTATTTATTTTATTATTTTATTTAAAAATTAAAATTTCAATTCCTCAAATTCTTCAATGTCCGTCGCCTTTTCGACTTTTTCAAAAGTTACCTCGACATCTCCGATATTTTCAAAAAGTTCAGCACCCGTTTCAATATGTCCCATATGCTGCCGCTGAAATCTTTCGCCGTTCTGTTTATATAAAATTACGATGCAGTGTCTCGGAGGCCAGTAAATTAAATCGCCAACTTTATAGCTGCTCGCTGTTAATTGTCCAGTCGGATAAGCTGTCGGCGAAAAAAAACATAATTCGCGTTTATATAAATCCTTCATGTGAAGAGTTAACGGCAATTTATTATAAAAAGCTGTTGAAGTCGGATTATTTTCAAGTGAAGCGATGACGCTTACATTATTTGCAGTAATTCTAATTTGAGCGAGTTCACCAGCAAACGCAACATTTACAAAAATAAAAATTGCGATAACGCTTAAAAATATTTTTTTCACCATGATTTAATTTAATTCCTCGTAAAAATCTTTGTCGACAGGTTCAAGCCATTCGTTTGAATTTCCTTCGCCTGGAACTTCGATGGATAAATGTTGAAACCATGAATTTTTTGCAGCTCCGTGCCAGTGTTTTACGTTAGCAGGAATATTTACGACATCTCCGGGCTTTAATTCTCTCGGTTCTTTATTCCATTCCTGATAATATCCGCGCCCGGCAGTAATAATTAAAATTTGTCCGCCCCCTGAATTTGAGTGATGTATATGCCAATTATTACGGCAACCAGGTTCAAAAGTTACATTAGCTATTACGACTTGTTTATCGGATAAAATATTTAAATAGCTTTGACCGACAAAATATTTTGCGTAAGCGTTATTTTTTTCGCCAATTTCAAACACGCTTAAATTTTGCATATTCATATAAAACTCCTTCGATAAAAATATATTGTTTATTATACAATTCACAAATAATTTTCAAATGAAGCAGGAGAAATTTTAAATGAGCATATTCGAGAGAATGTTAAATACGCAGGCGTTAATGTTTATTTACGTCATTTAGTGTGCCTTTGGTTGCTGTGTTGTTTTAAAATAAAATAATTTTTATAGGGGAGTGTCAAAAATTTTAAATTCAAGATTAAATAATTTACGCGATTTGATGAGCAAAAATAATTTGGACGCATTTATTTTAATAGTCGATGAGCGCTCAAACTCTGAAAGCTGTCACTATATTTCCGGATTTCGCGGAAGTTCTGCCGGTTTAATAATTGATATGAACAGCGCAAAATTAATAACTGACGGAAGATATAAAACTCAGTCCAGAAACCAGACCAATTTTGAAATAATTATTCAGTCCGGAAAAAATTTATATGAATTTATCGCCGAAAATATTTCGAGTTATAAAAATGTCGGTTTCGAAGCAGATAAAATTTCATATGCAACTTTTAAAAAATATTTTGAGCCGGTTAAAACAAATTGGCATGATGCTTCAGATTTTATCCCGGCTTTACGCAGAACTAAAGATCAAGACGAAATTAATTTTATAAAAAAAGCTGCCAAAATAGCAAGACAAGCATACGGAAATATTTTAAAAAAAGTTCATCCAGGAATGTCAGAAATTGAATTTGATTTAAAACTCATGGCCGAAATAAAAATTTTAGGTGCTGAAAAAGGCTGGGCGCATGATGATTTTATTGTTGCTTCGGGTGAAAGGTCCGCGATGTGTCACGCTCCTGCAACAAATAAAAAATTTGAACGCGGCGAAATTGTTACGGTGGATTATGGCGCAATGGTTGAAGGTTACATGAGCGATATAACTCGGAATTTTGCAATAAATCAACCCGATGAATTAGCGTTTAAATTAAATAATATTTTGATCAAAGCTCATAACGAAGCAGCTAAAAATTTACGTCCAGGAATTTCAGGAAAAGAGATCGACACTATCGCGAGAAATATAATTGAAAATGAAGGCTACGGGAAATATTTTTTACACGGTTTGGGGCATGGTTTGGGCTTGGAAGTTCATGAAGCTCCGAGATTGTCACAAAGTTCAAAAGATATTTTGCAGGCTGGAGATGTCGTAACGATTGAACCGGGAATTTATATTGAAGGCTGGGGCGGTTTAAGGATTGAAGATGATTATTTGATCACACCTGACGGCCATGAATGTTTAACGGTGAATGACAATCAAAACATTGAGATCGTAAATTTATAAATTTCTGTACAGTGAGGAGGAAAAAAATTTTTATGGTTGATAATTCGAGGCTGGGAATTGCAAAGCGCG
>ERZ842401.4343-NODE-4343-length-16587-cov-4.328454_pt1 | contig 16587 bp, 14 predicted proteins | sample MGYA00521270_ERZ842401 | MGnify/ENA primary metagenome ERZ842401 (study PRJEB31892, sample SAMEA3878208) | bioreactor metagenome | biome: Moose rumen | place: Sweden | collected 2011-10 | study: EMG produced TPA metagenomics assembly of the PRJEB12797 data set...
TCTTCATCACGGAACATGACGTGTTAGGCGGAGGACTTCCGCTGTATACGATAGAGCGAGTAATCAACGAGACAGGACAGCCATTCAGTGATGGCTCGCATATAGTTTACGTTAATGGTGAGCATTGTGATGCAGGTACGGCACTGGGAAAACTTGTGCATGACATTTTCTGCGAGAGGCCTGAAGACATGAACTACTCTGAGCTTGCGGAAAGAGTCAGGCACTTCAAGGAGGATGAAGAGGGGGTGATAGAAGTGAGCGAAGTCATGGAAGAACTAGTAAGGACTGAACGTGAGAAAGAAGCAAAGGAACAGCAGAAGAGTATTGCCCAACGTATGCTCGAAGCAGGAGAGGTAGCAATAACAAAGATAGCCGAATATACCGGACTCTCAGTCTCCACCGTCCGGAGAATGGCCAAGAAGTTAGAGTCAGCACAAGCATAAACATTAACACAGGGGTCGTAAACTATGCGGCCTCTGCGCTATCAATTAAGGAGGTTATTGACATTGAGTAGTAAACATCGTATAATTCCCAGTCCAGTCCAGTCCAGTCCAGTCCAGTCCAGTCCGTTATTCTAACCACAATTTTCTGATCACAGGAGCAAACTTCGGCAATAAAGGCGCACAATCTATGTTGTTCGTAGTTACTGACGAGCTGCGCAAAAGATTTCCTTCATGCACCATCTATTTCTCTTCAAGAGAGAATTACTCGGAACAAGATTACACGTTCACTAAGTATCCTGTTTCATACAGAGTGTTGCGTGTAGCAGAAGGAGGCCTTGACGGTGTACGAGCTTTCTGCGGAGGAATTATACGCGATGCCGTGAAGCTCCTTATTGGACGCAGAGACTTCATGCTCATTGGTTACCATGAATTCGTAAAGCATATGCCATCCATGACAGCATTAATAGACATAAGCGGTTTCGCCCTCAGCAGCAAATGGGGTAATCACGTTCCAAAAGGTTATTTGGCTCAAATCACAGCAGCAAGAACACGTAATATCCCCGTTTACCTTATGCCGCAGTCATTCGGGCCGTTTGATTACACACCCGACATAATGGTGAAGGTTAAGGCAGCTTTTCGGGATGTACTCAATTACCCCAGAATAATATTTGCACGAGAACGTGAGGGCTACGATTTTTTGACGCAGTCGTTCGGGCTTCAGAATGTGCAGTTGTCCGCAGACCTCGTACTACAGAACAAGAGCATTAATCCGGCAAATATATTCACGTCCCATCATGAGCTGTCAATTCCTCAAATTACAACAGAAGCTGAACTCGCAGGCATAGTTCCAAACATGAGATGCTTTGACCACGGCAGCAAGTCCGCAATTCTTGATGCCTACCGCAGGATAATTGACTTCATCACGTCTCAAGGATACAGGGTAGTGCTGTTCCGCCACTCACGCGAGGACATAGAGGCCTGCAGACTCCTCAAGAGCTTTTATCCCAGCAACGACGTAATAATCATTGAGAATGATTTTGACTGCATGGAGTATAACGAGTTTGTGAGGCAGTTCAAGTTTCTGGTGTGCTCACGCTATCATGGCCTGGTACATGCTTACAAGAACAGCATTCCGTGCATAGCTTTGGGGTGGGCCGTGAAGTACAAGAGCCTAGCAGAAATACTTGGGCAGTCAGGATATGTGTTCGACATCACCGCAGAGAAGCCAGACATTAACGGAATACTTGATGCAATCTCCCGACTTATAAGCAATTACGACTCAGAATGCAAGGTTATCCGCAACAAGCTCACAGAGATTCAGACTCACAATTGTTTCGACATTCTGGAGGCTGACCTCAGAGAGACAGGGGCTGTAAAGTAATGCAGACCGTACACTACACGCGCAGTAATAATCTTTGTGTCTCGTGCGAATTGTGTGCCGCAGTATGTCCTGTGAAGTGCATAGATTTTCACGAGAGCAGAGGAATGATGCTGCCGTTAATTCGTGAGCACAAATGTCTTCACTGCGGGAAATGCTTTAAAGTCTGTCCCGGCAAACTGGATACGGCTTCAGGTTTGGGGAACGTTAAGGGAATATACATCGTCAGGACAAAGAATGCTGACATTCTGGCAAATGCTGTCAGTGGCGGTGCAGTTACTGAGCTTATCTCTGGGCTGCTGAGAGAATATGATTGTGCGTTTGTCATCAGGGGACACACTTACGACTCAATGCCTGAGACGGAGTTTGTCAGCACTCATGAAGAATTGAGAGCCTCCCAGAAATCGCGCTATGTCATTGTTTCTCATAGGAAGTGCGCGGAATACATGCTGTCTCATCCTGAAAAAAGAATCATTCTTGTAGGCACTAGCTGTTTTGTTCACGGCATAATGAACTTGACAGCAATGCACGGCCTCAACCGCAAAAACTACTTCATTATTGGCCTGTTCTGCGACCGTACTATGACCCTCAACGTAATTAAGTACTTCAGGAATCATCATGCATGGATGAAAGAACTGTACTTCAGGACTAAAGATGTTGGCGGATGGCCCGGAGGAGTCAGGCTCATAGAAATGAACGGGAATATTATTGACCTTCCAGCCTCCGAACGCATGAAGGTCAAGGACTACTTCCAGCCTGAAAGATGTCTGTACTGTCTTGACAAGCTAAACGTTTTTGCAGACATCTCAGCAGGAGATAACTACACCGGCAGAAATTCCGACTCCGGAGGAAGCAGCAGTATCATCATAAGGACAGAGGAGGGACTCAGAGTTTGGAGAAAACTCGCAGAAAAATTCGAAGTTCACGAATCGTCATGTGAGGAGATTCACGAGAGCCAGCATATAGCGCAACGTGAGGATAACTGTCATTTCGCACGCATCAAGCAAAAAGGAACTGTCAGCATATCAATACGCAGTAAGTACCGCAAAAGACTTCATGCTATCAGTTTAGGGGAGCAATACGGACATAACCCACAGGCACTCGAAAGGCATTTGTGCAGGCAAAAGTTCATAGGCAAGGTGAAGAGACTTCTTCGTAATATATGGCATAAATGTAGTCAAACAGGGTATAATATCGCAATCCAAAGGGTAAAACTTGTACAACAATAACGAGGGAGTGATATATATTGAGTCGCCTTAGCATAATTAACGAAACAAAAGCTCAGGCAACTGTCGAATCGCTTCACAAAGATCTAGAACGCAGAGTAACAGGTGCACCCCCCGGACTCTGTCCCCTGGATCTAGCGAGCAGTTACCTGAAAGTATGTGCCGCACAAACTTGCGGTAAATGTGTCCCCTGCCGCGTAGGTCTTCCTCAGCTCGAAAGACTGATCGATGACCTCATCGACGGCAAAGGAGATATGAGCACTGTAAACACAATCGAGAAAACCGCACAGACTATCACTGACTCCGCAGATTGCGCAATAGGCTATGAGGCCGCTAACATGGTTCTCAAGGGCGTTAAGGGCTTCCGTGATGACTATGTAGCTCACGCAAAATCACATCACTGCACCGCGGACGGTTTCCATGCTGTACCTTGCGTAACTCTCTGCCCTGCACACGTCGACATTCCGGGCTATATCGCGCTCGTCAATGCAGGACGTTATGCCGACGCAGTTAGGCTTATCCGCAAAGATAATCCCTTCCCGTCAGTCTGCGCAATGGTCTGTGAGCACCCCTGCGAGAACAAATGCCGCAGAAGAATGGTCGATGACGCTATTAACATCAGAGGCCTCAAGCTCTACGCAATCGACCACTCCGGACATGTCCCGGTGTACCGTGAAGGCGAAAAGCCCGCTCCTGCTACAGGCAAGAAAGTTGCCATCATAGGCGGAGGGCCAAGCGGAATTTCAGCAGCCTATTATCTCGGCATGATGGGACACAGCGTAGAGATTTTCGAGCAGCGCAAACGTTTAGGCGGAATGTTACGTTACGGGATTCCGTCATACCGTCTGCCAAGAGAGATACTTCACGAGGAGATCGAGACTCTCCTCACAGCCGGAGACATCAAGGTACACAAAGAAGTATCAGTAGGAGGCCCGGACTTCCCGCTGAAAAAGTTGCGTGATGAGTTCGACGCGGTGTATATCGCAATCGGTGCACACACTGATAAATCCCTGCGCATTCCCGGCGAGGACGCAGAAGGCGTAATGTCCGCAGTGGAGCTTCTCCGCAGAATCGGCGACGATGATTACCCGGACTTCAGGGGCAAAAAAGTTGTAGTTGTCGGCGGAGGTAATGTCGCTATGGACTGTGCTCGCTCATCTCTCAGACTCAACGCAGACAAAGTTACTCTGGCCTACAGAAGGCGCAAGGACGACATGACGGCTCTGGCCGAAGAAGTCGAAGCTACCGAAGTAGAAGGCTGCGAGATTCTGGAACTTGCGGCACCTCTGAAGGTCGAGGTTGAGGACGGAAAGGCTAAAGCTCTCTGGGTAAAACAGCAGATGATCTCCAACATCAAGGGAGGCAGACCAGCTCCCAAAGACGCAAGCGCAGAGCCTATACGTCTCGAGGCAGATATTGTTGTCGTGGCAATAGGTCAGGGCATAGACAGCCATAATTTCGAGGAATCAGGAATTGCTGTGAAGTGGGGCTGCATTGAGGCATTCGACAGCGAGGCCGTCAAAGGTGAGAACATGGACGGAGTATTTTCCGGAGGAGACTGCGTATCAGGCCCGGCAACCGTCATTCGCGCAATTGCAGCAGGAAAAGTAGCCGCCGCTAACATTGACGAGTACTTAGGCTTCCATCACCCGATTACGTTGCCTGTGGAGATCCCTGAACCAGTGCCTCATAACAGGCCGGCTTGCGGAAGAGTGAAAATGCGTGAACGTCCCATAGACCAGAGAATCCATGACTTCAAGCTCGTAGAAAAGGGCATGACTCAGGAAGAGATGGAGCAGGAGAGCAACAGGTGCTTACGATGCGACTACTACGGCTTTGGAAAATTCAGAGAGGGGCGTGAAGTGGAATGGTAAACGCGACAATTAACGGCAAAGCGATTCAAGTTCCGGAGAACACAACGATACTTGAGGCGGCCAAGCTCAACCACATAAAGATACCTCATCTGTGCTACCTCAAGAAAATAAACGAGATCGGAGCCTGCAGAGTCTGTGTAGTCGAGATTGAGGGACAGGACAGGCTGGTATCTTCCTGCAATACGATTGTGCAGGAGGGCATGAAGATTCTCACTAACAGCCCTAAAGCACGTCAGGCAAGACGCATAAACACTGAGCTTATCCTCTCACAGCATAATGCGAGGTGCGCAGAGTGTGTACGTTCAGGCAACTGCGAGCTTCAGACTACGGCTAATGACTTGGGCATTAACACCTTCCCGTATCATGAGGACATAGCGGCCTTTGACTGGAACACTGATTTTCCGTTAATACGCAATGCCAGCAAGTGCATCAAGTGTATGCGCTGTGTGCAGATATGCGATAAGGTTCAGCAAATGCATGTGTGGGACATTGCCAAGACCGGCTCTCGCACAACAGTAGACGTTACCGGCGGACAGGACATCACAAAAGTAGACTGCACAGTTTGCGGACAGTGCATAACACATTGCCCTGTAGGTGCACTTGTCGAGCGCGACGATACACAGAAAGTACGTGATGCCTTTGCGTCTGGCGATAAGATAATGATTGCGTCAGTAGCTCCGGCAGTAAGGACATCTTGGGGCGAACAGTTAGGCCTCACTCATGAGGAAGCTAACCAGAACAGATTAGCAAGTGCATTACGCGCAATAGGATTTGATTACGTATTCGACACGGACTTTTCTGCAGACCTAACGATTATGGAGGAAGCAAGCGAGTTCGTAGAGAAACTCAAGGCCTCTCTTGCTGGAAAAACTGTGAAGTTCCCGATGTTCACGTCATGCTGTCCTGGCTGGGTACGTTTCATCAAGATGGCGTTCCCTGACTTAGTGCCTCAGCTTTCCAGCGCGAAATCACCTCAGCAGATGTTCGGAGCAATCATCAAGTCATGGTATGCGCAGATTCTCGGTGTCGAGCCGGACAAGATCTATCACGTGTCGTTCATGCCTTGCACGGCCAAGAAGTACGAGTGCGATGTTGAGTGCATGAATGCTTCAGGAGCTAGGGATATTGACGTAGTGCTGACAGTTCGTGAGCTTGACAGGCTCATCAAGTCCGAAGGTATAGACGTGAAATCTCTTGAGGAAACGGAATTTGACGCACCATTGGGCACAGCGTCAGGAGCAGGACATATTTTCGGGACGACCGGCGGAGTCATGGAGGCAGCTTTGCGCACAGCCTACTATTTCGTTACGGGCAATAACCCAGACCCGAACGCGTTCCGTTATGTGCGTGATTACGACGGCTTCAAAGAGGCAACGTTCGAGATAGCAGGAACGAAGCTCAGGATCGCAGTAGTTCACGGCTTAGGGAACATCAGGAAGCTCTGTGAGGACGTGAGGAGCGGAAAGGCACAGTATGACTTTATCGAGTGCATGGCATGTCCTACAGGCTGCGCAGGAGGAGGAGGACAGCCCATCGAGGAAGGCCAAGAACTCGGAGAAGGCAGAGGAAGAATCTTGCTTGACCTTGACCGGAGCATGACGCTGAGATTCTCACACGAGAATCCGTCAATCAAGCAATGCTACAAGGAATACTTAGGCGAGCCGCTTGGTGAGAAGGCACATCATCTTCTTCACACGGATCAGTCGAAGTGGGAATTGTGGAAGTAATGTAGAGTTATCCCCTCGTTGACGAAGCGGGGGGAATATTTTTTGCATTAATATGGAGAAAGGCGGTTGACAAATCCATAATGAGCACAATAGAATCACGAATCACGAATCACGAATCACGAATCACGGGCACTTATGCGCTTATTCAGGATACTACAGGGACACTAACACGTTAAGGCAGTCATCATCAGGCGGAGCAGCCTCCTACCTATCAACATTAATTCTCAGGAACAACGGAATAGTTTTCGGAGCGAGATACTCAGCAGATTTCAGGACAGCAGAATTTGCCTGCATTGAGCATGAAGAAGACTTACACCTCCTCAAGTCCTCAAAGTACATCCCAACAGAAAAACGCGTATATCTTGACGGCGAATACGTCTCATTATGGCCGTTGGCAGCAGAAAAGTTAGCCTCAGGAAGAGAAGTATTGTTTACCGGCTTGGGCTGTGATGTAGCTGCACTGAACTCTTACCTCAAGGCGCATAGCATAGACACTTCACGTCTCTTCACAATAGACCTCATCTGTTACGGCCCTGCGCTCCCGGAAATTCACAGGCAGTACATAGAGAATCTTGAAGCAAAGTATCGTTCACGCATAAAGTCCTTCAGCGTCAGGCATAAATATAAAGGGTGGACTCCAAAATACATTAGGGCAGAGTTTGAAGACTCCAGAGAGTTTCTCGCACCATTCGACGATACGGACTACGGACAAGCATTCGGGCAGTTTACGCGTGAAGGGTGTTATGCGTGCAGGTTCAAGGGAGCTGGACATCAGGCAGATATTACTGTAGGCGATTATTGGGGACTCACACCGGAAATGCCGGGCTGGAACGATAACGGTGTCTCGGTTTTGCTGGTGAGGACGGAAAAGGGTGAAGCACTGCTGGAGAGAATTGACCCGCAGGAATTTACAGTCAGGACGGCAGATGCGGAGTTCGTGATTGAGCACAACCCTATGTATTACAAGAGCAGAGAGAAGCCGCAGGATTACAAGAAGTTTTGTGATGATTTATCCAGCGCGGGACTTCACAGGGCAATTGTGAATCATAACGGAGGAGTGCTAAAATACACTGCAATCCGTGCTAAAAAGACTCTGAAGAAAATAGTGCCTTCCTCAATGAAGCAGTTCATCAAGCGTATTTTGAGAGCGTGTAGGTATTAGCATCAAGAGTGATTGACAAACTATGTCACATACGTCATTACGGAGATCAAATTTGAGGATAAATGAGGTTGACAAAATGAATAAAAGCGTCATAATTGACCAGACCAGACCAGACCAGACCAGACCAGACCAGACCATTATTCTGCATTTTACTCTGAAGGTTTCTACAAAGCTCATCACTCCGATTTATCGTTAACATCAGCACAAAAAATAGCAAGCGTCCTTAAAGACTGCCTCAGCTTTGACAGCGTAATCGATATAGGCTGCGGTGTAGGCCAAAACCTTATGGCATGTCATGAAGCAGGCGCAAAAACTATACGCGGCGTAGACGGCTCGTGGGTAAAACCTGAACTTCTCATGATCCCTAGAGAGCGTTTCACTCAGTATGACCTCTCACAGCCAGGCCTCAAGAACAAAATTCCTGAAGACCGTTTCGACCTCACAATATCCTCTGAAGTTGCAGAACATATTGACCCGCAGGACACTGAAACCTACATGGACAACCTTACATCATTCAGCAACGTAATACTTTTTTCCGCAGCAATACCAGGACAGGGAGGCACTCATCACGTTAATGAGCAGTGGCCTTCATACTGGACAGAGAAATTTTCTGCACGAGGCTTTGTTCCTGTTGACTGCATAAGGCAGAAGTTGTGGTATGACAATGAAGTGCATTTATGGTACAGGCAGAATCTCATGATGTTCGTGAAGAAAAATGCTCTCGGCAATTACCCTGCACTAAAGCACGAAGCAGGAAAGCCAGTACTTGATGCGGTACACTTCAAAATTTGGGAGAATGCCCGCAAAAACACGAAACGCGGCTTCAAGGCAAACTGTAAAATGATTATCTTGGGATTCATTGACCTTGTCCCGTCTTTCTTCAGGGCTGTGAAGAAACGTATTACAGCGTGATAAAATTATCGCATCCACACAAATTTTATTCACATACGGAGGAATTATTATGCCTGAACTCATGCAGGACATGCGCGCAATAATCGACGACGCAATCAAAGCAGTATTGCCCGAATCAGCCGTAAGAGAAGCCCTCAACAACCCCGCTTTCACTTCACGCAGGGGAAAAGGCAGAATCATAGTTGCCTCAATCGGTAAAGCAGCTTGGAGAATGGCTAAAGCCGCCAGCGATATTCTGGGGAAAGACATAACCGGTGCAGTAGTAACAAAGTATGATCACTCTATGGGAGATATTCCCGGACTAGAAATCTACGAGGCAGGCCACCCGGTGCTCGACGAAAATACCCTCAAGGGCACAAAGGCTCTCCTAGAACACGTCAAAGGCCTCACTCCTGATGACACAGTATTATTCCTCGTCAGCGGAGGCGGATCGGCACTGTTCGAGCTTCCCGTAGAAGGCGTAACTCTTTCGGACATGCAGGACATCACGAGTCAGCTCTTGGCCTGCGGTGCGGACATCGTAGAGATAAACACTATCCGCAAACATCTCTCCAGCGTCAAAGGAGGCAGATTCGCTCAGCTCTGTGCTCCGGCTCATGTGTTCATGGTCGTCTTGAGCGACGTTCTCGGAGACAGACTCGACAGCATTGCTTCAGGCCCGGCAGCTCCCGACATGTCAACAAGTGATGAAGCCCTCGCCATTGTCAGGAAATACAGCCTCAGCGTTAAACCCGAACTCATGAAGATACTCGCTCAGGAAACACCCAAACATCTCGGCAACGTTACAGCAACTATTACAGGAAGCGTTACGGCTCTGTGTAAGGCTGCCAGCGACATTGCTCAAAGCAAGGGCTATACTCCGCTGGTACTTACTACTACGCTGGCGTGTGAGGCTAGAGAGGCTGGCTCGTTCTTGGCCGGAGTCGCTCGTGAGGTCAAGACTTCGGGAAGGCCGGTTAATGCTCCGTGTGCGGTAATTGCAGGAGGAGAGACTGTAGTGCATCTTACAGGAAAAGGTCTCGGAGGCAGGAATCAGGAACTTGCTCTCGCAGCGGCTCAGGGTATAGCAGGACTTGAAGGTGTAGTTATTGCTTCTCTGGGAAGCGACGGAACAGACGGCCCGACTGATGCAGCAGGGGGAATTGTTGACGGCAATACTGAGGCCAAGCTCAAAGCTCAGGGTGTGAGTATTCCGGAAGTCCTCAAGAATAATGATGCGTATCATGCACTGAAGAAAGCTGATGCCCTGTTAATGACCGGCCCGACAGGTACGAACGTGAATGATGTAGCAATCGCATTAATAGCATAAGAATTTGCGGGGGGGAGCTTGTGAGTAACAGCTTTTCGTGAGCACTCCCCCTTTTTCGCGTCTATATATCCCTCACAGACATTGCAGCTCCGATTAGTCCAGCCTTGTAGCCTAACGTACAGCTAACTATCTTTGGCATTGGAAGTCCCGTGTATACTTCACGTTCCACTTTCTCGCGGAGAGGCACTAATAGTCTTTCTCCCTGCTTGCCTATACCTCCGCCTACTCCTATAACTTCAGGCTGAAGTCCGTTGATCAGGTTAGCCAGTCCGCTCGCAAGATACCCCGTGTACTCGTCAATAATGTGCTCCGCTACAGAGTCTCCCTGTTCCGCCGCAACAAATACCGTATGACCGCTCACGACTCCTTCATCTCTCGCAAGCTCGGCAAGTGTGCTCATAGGGTGCTCGGCTATGGCTTCCTTCGTCATGTTGATTAAGCCCGTAGCTGAACAATAAGCCTCAAAGCAGCCGTGTCTTCCGCAGGTACATTTTCTTCCGCCGTAAGCTATCACCATGTGCCCGAACTCACAGCCCCGAAATATCTTCTCGTCTATCACAAAACCTGAGCCTAATCCTGTACCGAGAGTGATAATCATTGCGCTCTTTGCTCCCTTAGCACAGCCAGCTATTACTTCACCGAGTGCCGCAGCGTCAGCATCATTCTCAAGCCTCGCAGGTATTCCGAGAGCCGTACTCATCTTCTCGCCAATGTGAAAGTCCTTCCAGCCGAGATTATTGTTGTAGACGACTATTCCCTTCTCAGTGTCTATCATTCCGGGCGATCCCATGCCTACAGCCCGAACGTCCTTCACGCTGATATTTGCTCCTGCTATCGAGGTCATCACCGCTCCAAGAATGTCGCTGAGTACTACGTCCTGTGGTCTGTCTGCTCCTGTTGGGACTGAGGCCTCACTGATTATCTGCCCCTGCCCGTCAACTACTCCGGCCTTCAGGTTAGTGCCTCCTATGTCTACGCCGATGTAATACGCCATAAATTTACGCCTCCTTAATATTCATGTGTTTGGGGATGAGACAATTATATAATACTCATGAGGTGATTATTTTCATGAAACGTAAATATATTATTACCGCATTACTCATTCTAGCAGGCCTCGTATCATGGGCAGCAGCTCAGGTTCATGAGGTCTCTCGTAACGGCTTCGCTATGAACACTCTGATTCGTATGACAGCTTACACGGATGATGACAAGCTCATTGACGACGCATATTCCCTTCTCTCCGAACTGGATAATCAGCTCTCAATGTACAGCCCAAGCTCTGACATCTCACGCATAAACTCTCAGGCAGGCAGTGAACGCGTAAAGGTAAATGCTTCTGTTGTTGAGGTAGTCAGGGATTCGCGAAGGCTCTACGACATTTCAGGAGGGAAATTCAACCCGCTCATAGGTTCAGTAACTCGTCTATGGAAGATTAATCAGGCTGATAATACCGTCCCTTCAAGTGTGGACTTGACCGCTGCTATTGCCCTCACGGACATTGAGAATCTGGATATTTCGGACGATGCTGTTTTTCTGCGAGAGAAAGGCTGCGTTATCGACTTAGGGGGAATCGCTAAAGGATATGCCAGCGCAAAACTTGCAGACTTCTTCAGGAGCAGAGGCGTGAAATCCGGGCTGATAGACTTGGGAGGGAATATCTACGTTGTTGGGAAAAAGCCAGACGGCCAAGACTGGAAGATAGGTGTGCGTAATCCCTTCGAGCCGTACGGAAGCCCTGCCCTTGCTCTGAGCGTAAATGACTGCGCAGTCGTAACGTCAGGAGGGTACGAACGCTTCAAGGTAGTTGACGGCAAAAGATACTCCCACTTCTTCGACCCCAAAACAGGAGAGTCCGTGATGAGTGATGTCCTAAGCGCAACCCTCATAACTCCCGACGGATCGCTCGCTGACGGTCTGGCTACGGCGTTCATGATTGCGGGCTTCGACGAGTCGGCCAAGATTCTGGGGAGACTCTCCCCTATGCCGGGAGCGATATTTGTCCGTGAAGGTGAGGACGGAAAACCTGAGATTCTGGTGAGCGACAACCTCCGAGACAGCGTAATAATGTCTTCCCAAGCTGTACGGTTTTTCAGGGTATCATCTGGGGTACAATCCTCTTTGAGCATAGAGAGCAAATAATTCATCTACATTCTGTTTATCAGGGGGCATTGACTTTATTTCAGCAATACGCCTCTCAATGCTCCCGTTCTTCAGAGCGCAATATATCCTAACGAAGCGTTCAGCGTCATTCACACAGTCCATTTGTGCACAAAAATTTTCTCCCAGCTTCAGCAACCCAGTTTTCTCCGTCTCTCCGGCAGTAAGCCATAGTTCTTCAAGGCCTTCAGTGTTTTCCGTGAGAATAACTGCTGCCGTCTCTCTGGCTGACTCACTCTTCATGATGTTCATTGCTTCGGCAAGGCTCAGGCTGACTCTGCATTCCGGACTCCTCCAGAGTAGTGCGCACATTCCTGCTTCGAGTTCGTAATCACGCTTTATTGCAGGAATGACCGGCTTCACTTTCCTCACAGCTGAGGTCTTAGTTTTGGGAGGGTCTTTCTTGAGCAGATAACTGTTCACGATGTCAGGAGTCAGGGCTGTAGCTTCGCATATACTCCCCATGTACTGGAGAACGTCATCAAGATTCAGCTTCGACAGTCCGTCAAACAGGCTCGTCATAGCTGCACGTCTTGTATTCTCGTTACGCAGAGCAGGCTTCAGGGAATCCACATGCATCAACACCAGGGGCTTGGCCGAAGTCAGCAGAGAATCGAACTTTTCGGGAGGGTTATTGCTCAAGAACTCGTCGGGGTCTTTGCCTTGCGGGAGAGAGACTACGTAGACTCTGAGTCCGTGTTCTGCGAGGGTGTACATTCCCTTAACGGCTGCTTCCTGTCCTGCCGTGTCTGAGTCGTAGCAGATGTAGCACTTGTCAGCGTAACGCGAGAGGAGTCCTGCCTGTTCGGGAGTGAGAGCCGTACCCAGCGATGCGACGGTTTCAGTGAAGCCGGATTTGTGGAGCCGGAGAGCGTCCATATAGCCTTCAACGAGAATAGACCTGCCTTTTTCCCTGATAATTTTTCTGGCGGTGTCGAGCATGTAGAGATTACGGCGTTTACGGTAGAGTTCGCCTTCGGGACTGTTGATGTACTTTGCTCCTTCTCCGTCAATGAGCCTTCCTCCGAATGCTATAACCTTTCCGGTGATGTCGCATATAGGGAAGATTACCCGTCCCCTGAAACGGTCATAGAGTCCGTATTTTCCTGAGAGTGCGAGGCCTGAGTCTAGAATGGCTTTATCGGGAACGCCTTTGCTTCTGAGGTAGATTGTGAGGCTGTCCCAAGCGTTAGGGCTGTAACCCAGAGAGTACCTTTTGAGGTCGTCAGGAGTGAAATTTCTGCGGGACATGTAGGCTCTTGCTGCGCTTCCTGTGCTGCCGGACAAGTTGTCAGTGAAGAACTTTGCGGCCAAGTCCAGAACGTAATATGCATCAGCTTCTTCACGGTGATATGCTTCGAGCTTTACGCCTGCTCTGTCAGCAAGGAGTCTCAACGCTTCAGGGAATGATAGGCCTTCAGTCTTCATGATGTACGTGAAGATGTTACCTGATTCGTGGCAGCCGAAACAGTAATAGCTCTGGGTGTCTGTGTACACGTAAAACGAAGGGGTATCTTCCCGGTGGAACGGGCAGAGACCTTTGTAGCCGCGTGAAGTTGGGCGGAGCTTGACGTTTTCGCCTATGATGTCCGCGATGTCAAGCGAGTCTTGTATTTGTTTCAGGTTATCATTGCTGCTCATGATTCACGACTTCCTTACTGCAATTCTTTATCTGGCAGATAATCTCCTTATTGTTCATATCATTTCTCAATTATAATAATAGCCGTAGCAATTTTTACAGGAGATGATTTTTTCACAATGACCCGCAAAAATTTTTTGGCAGCAGTAATTATAGCGTTATCATTTGCAAGTCTGAGCTATGCCGACGAAGTAGATAACCTGCTCAGTTATTACGTAAAGCGTTTCAGGCCGGAAAAAGCCTCAATGACTATCTCGCAAAAACCTGACGACACAGGATTATTCAGTGATATTTACATGAACCTTCAGGGCGTAATGATTGAAACTCTTCGGGTAGACCGTCTTACATTCAGGATGAGTGAGGTGCAGTTCAACGAGCCTTCGGAATGGGCAAAAGGTAATGTTGAGTGCAAGAATGCGCTTAAGATTCAGGCTCTTGCACATATTCTTGAGAGCGATATTAACCACGCGATCGAGGCCAAGACCTTCGGAGAGAAGGATAAATGGCATAATGTGTCTATGGCGATTACGCCTAAAGGACTCAAGGGCAGGGGGTATTACACTGCTGATGTGAAGCTGTTCAACCTGGATATACTGCTTGAAATCACGAGCGGCCTGAAGATAGTCAACGGCAAAGAATTATGGCTGAGTAATCCTGTTGTGAAGGCCAACAAAATGGACGTTCCGGACTACATCACTAGAAAAGCACTAAGCAGAATTCAGCCGCTTGTAGACCTGCGGAAATTTCCTCTGCCTATGACGCTGAACAAAGTTGAACTCAAGAACGGAAGCGCGACATTGACGACTCGTACACTTCCTCAGGCACTTGCTGAAGGTCTGAAGTACTCCTACACGAAATAGTGAGCCATGAATATTATTGACAGGAAGCGTTATATCTGGGTAGTTATCTCGGCAGTAATTCAGGGCTTATTGCTGGGGATATATGCGGTTATGCCGTCTGGGCCGCTGCTGTGTGTTCCGCTGACAGTGATATTTCTTGTGCCGTTCGTGTTCTGGCTCTCTCAGGAACATTGGGGGAGAAGGCTCGTGAATTTTCTGCTCGGCCTGACTCTGGTGCTCTCGGCATTATGGGCTTATAGGCTGTGGTCTCTATACTCACCTGAAGCAGGGTTTTACGTTGTGCCGTCCCAGAAATCAGAGCTGATTCGCATGAGTATGGCTGTGTTCCTGATAATACCTTTCTTTCAGTGCAGGATAGCCGCATGGAGCTGGAAATTCCCTTACAGTGAAATATTCTTCCAGTTCTGCCGGAATCTGTTTCTTCTGTTTCAGGCCGGGATAGTTATAGCGGTATTCTGGGGATTACTCGTAACAGCGAGCCTGCTTTTTGACATTGTTGGGCTGCAGAATGTGCCGTTATTGATCTTCAACCCGCTCACGTCTATTCCCTTGACCAGCCTGACAATAGCAATATCTATCTCAGTCGCCATAAAGCACCCGGGCATTGACTCGCTCGGCCGGTGGATATTGTCAGTGTTATCGTGGCTGCTGCCGTTTTTCTCCGTGCTGTCAGTAATGTTTATTCTGTGCCTGCCGTTCTCCGGACTGCGTAAACTTTGGGACACAGGACAGGCCTCGACGTTAATGCTGCTGCTTCAGTTCGGGACGATAATTCTAGCAAATGCTGCGTGGCTCGACGGGACAAAACCAGTTTTCCAGAATAAGCACACTAACTTTTTAGCGAGGATGTCCCTGCTGTGCCTTCCGGTGTACACGTTATTGTGTCTGTACTCTGTGGGGCTGAGGATTCAGCAGTATGGATTGACGACGGACAGGATACAGGCGATGTTTCTAGCTATTACGGCTGGAATATGGGGCTTAGGGTATGCTGGGGCAGTATTGCTGAAGAAGTGGCCCGGAGCAATAGGCAGTGTAAATATCACGTCAATAATAGTCATGATAATTCTTGTAGTGCTTATGGATTCTCCTGTGCTTGACCCGTACAGGCTGGCCTCAGAGAATCAATATCACCGTCTGATGACAGGAAAGATACGTGCAGAGGACTTTGACTACATTTACACGAGGTTCAATCTTGGGCGTTACGGAAATGCTGTGCTGTCGGAACTAGAGGGGGGAGATTCTGAGCAGGTGAAGGCTGGGGTAAAGGCTGCGAGGTCGATTCAGCCTGAAGAGTATTTGCGCTATACGCTGACAGGGATACCTCCTAAGTCGAGACGGCAAGAGATAATTCACGGAGCAAAAGTATACCCGGCAGGAAAGACTCTGACTCCTGAACAGGAAGAGTATTTTGCTGATAACTGGGAGTACTTCAAGGACGTGCAGAGGCCGCAGGATTTGGTGTTTATTTTTGTGGATGTAGAGAGGAACGGGCATAATGTGCTTGTGCTGACGGAAGATGCTGGGCTGGTGTATAACGTTGACGGAGTGCCGAGACCGCTGGGAGCAGTATCTGGAAAGTTTAGGAGTCTGGATAATCCTGATGTGAGGACGCTTGAGCCGAGGTATTACGACCTGAGCATAAACGGAGTAGTGTTTCAGGTGATAGAGTGAGGTTCGGTACTTGCCTTGAGGATGAGAATGCTCGTTGAAAGTAGTTTTTCTGCTTCGACGGGCATTTTTGTTGTCGGAGTTGATGCCTCTGAAGTAACGAAAACTGCCCCTGTGATTGGAGGCAGCTCATTTGCTGGGCTTAAAGAATTAATGTCGTGATATTCTGGATGATCTTGATGTGAGGACGCTTGAGCCGAGGTATTACGACCTGAGCATAAACGGAGTAGTG
>ERZ842401.4344-NODE-4344-length-16585-cov-5.736842_pt1 | contig 16585 bp, 14 predicted proteins | sample MGYA00521270_ERZ842401 | MGnify/ENA primary metagenome ERZ842401 (study PRJEB31892, sample SAMEA3878208) | bioreactor metagenome | biome: Moose rumen | place: Sweden | collected 2011-10 | study: EMG produced TPA metagenomics assembly of the PRJEB12797 data set...
ATAATTTTGAAATATTAGTTAAAATTAGGAGAATATAATCTGCTCATTAACAATTAGACTCCTTTCTATGGACTACAAGTCGCAATATTTAATTTATTATTTTTAATCTTAAACATAATACTACCATCCTCGTCTGTTCTATATATCTTTGAATCTTTTAGATTTTCTAACACTTCTTTATTTGGATGACCATACCTGTTATTTTTTCCCACACTTATAATTGAATATTTAGGATTTATTTCATTAATAAATTCTTCACTACTGCTTGTCTTACTCCCATGATGTCCTACTTTTAAGACATCTATCTCTTTTAAACCATAAGTATTTAGTATTTCCTTTTCTGTTTTACTAGAAGCATCTCCAGTAAAGATGAATTTATATCCTCCTAACTCTGTATAAATCACATTACTATTGTCATTCTCATCATTAAAATCTTTAGTTTGTAAAAAGTATAATTTATTATTATCAATATTTAATTCAGTAATACACGAGTAATACTTTATTCTCTTTTTATCTAAAACTTTAATTAATTCTTTTTCTAAATAATTGTGTTTTCCACAATTAAAGATTACTTTGTCTACTTTAAAACTATTTACAATATTAATAGCTTCTCCCATATGATCAAAATCTCCATGGCTTAGAATTAAATAATCTACTTTTCTAATACCTTTACTTTTTAAGACTGGATTAATTGTGTTATAAAAGACCATTCCTTTATTACTTTCTATACCACCTGTATCTAATAAAACATTTTTATGACTTGTGTGAATTAATAAAGAATCCCCTTGTCCTACCTCAAGCATTTCAACATAGTTAGAATAATTAAAATAAGGAATTAAATAATGGATACTTAATAATAGTCCAAATAAGCACATAAATACCTTTTTAGGTTTATAAATATAAATAATTACTAGTAAAAAATAAATAAAATAGAAAATAATTGGTATTCTTGGAAATATTAATTTACCGAACTTAATATTATTTAATAATAAAGCTAATTTTTCTAGGATATTTGTTAAAAAAACATATACTGGTAATATAGGTTTTATAATAACTACTATTAAACTTAATGGAAAAACAATAATACTAACGAAAGGAATAAGTATCAAATTATAGAAAATACTAAATATATTTATTTCATAAAAGTTATATAACGTTATTGGTAAACTTACTAATAAAGAAACAATTGAAGTCTTAAAAATAGTTTTAAAATAATTATTACTTGATAATTGCTTAGAAATTTTTATTAATACAAAACTAATTGAATAAGAATATAAATAACCAATATCAAAAATATAATTAGGGTTAATTAATAGAGAAATACTAACTACAATTAAGAATAAATTAGTTGGTTTAATATAAAAATAATATATATTATTAAGAGAAAATATTATATAAAAAAGTATAGCTCTTACAATAGAAGAAGATAAGCCTACTAGAAATAAATATATTAATAAGATATTAGTAGTTATTAAAAATAGGTTTTTTTCATCTAGTTTTATTCTATTTAATAGCTTGTGAATAATCGTAATTAACAAAGTAATATGCATCCCACTTATCGCAAACAAATGACTAATACCTAAATTTTGATAAGCTCTTTTTACATCACTTTCTAGATAAGATTTATCACCCAGAATAAAAGTATAAAGATAAGAATTATTATTTAATCTATTAATCAATTTTTGTTTTAAGTAATAATAAATATTTCTATTGATTTTTACTCTTTTTAAAGAATCAATTTCTACTGTATAAAAAATGTTCTTTCTTTTTAAATATTTCTTATAATTAAATAAATATTCAGTTGTATTGGTACTTGGTATTTTAAAAGTACCAGTTACTGTTACTTTATCGCCTAAATTTAAATTAGTAATATTAAGTCTATTTAAATAATAAGTTCCAATAATTGTTTCTTTATTTTTTAAATAGATTGTTACTTGATCATCTTTAATAATTATTTTTTGAACTATACCTGTAAATTTATTAGACTGTTCACCATAATTAGATTCAATAGGAATAAATAGTCTTATTATAGTGATTAAGCTTATTACCATAACAATTACTAAATATAAGTAATCAGACAGTAATATTTTCCTTAATCTTAGCAAATACACTGTCTCCTATACCTGATACATTCTTAAGATCTTCAATAGTTTTAAATGGACCATTCTTTTCACGATAAGCAATTATATCTTTTGCTTTAGCTTCTCCTATTCCTGTTAATGTCATTAACTCTTCTATACTAGCTGTATTAATTGATACTTTTCCAGTTACTTTTATGTTTTCTTCATTCTTTACACAAGCATCATTCTTTAAAGCTTGTTCATCTTTTTGAATACACTTTTCTTCTACTTGTGCTTCTATTTCTTTTGTTTTATGAAAGTCTGCTACTTCTTCCCTACTATAAACAATGATTACCATTTCATCTGCAATTTTCTTACTTAAATTAATAACAGAAGTATCAGCCTCTCCTGTTAATCCACCAGCAGCTGCAATTACATCAATAACCCTAGAATCAGTTTTTAAAGAATATATACCCGGATTAATTACTTGTCCTTTAATATCAACTTTTAATTCTTCCACTATAGGAGTTTCTTTTTTCTTTTCTTTTTTTATAACTATGTCTTCTTTTACTTCTTCTTTAGGTAAATTAATGATAGCTATTATAATTAAACTAATAATTATAATACTTGAAATAATACCAATAATAATTTGCTTCCGATAACGATATTTAAATGTCATAATAACACCTCCTATAATATTATTCAAAAAAAAAGAAAAGTTCCATGACTTTTCTAATGATTTGGTCTTTTAATTTGCTTTTTCTTAATTACTGGAGGTTCTTCTATTACCTGTTCTTTATCTGAAATACCTAAAGTAACTTTATCCATCAACTCTTCTTCTACTTTAAATATATCGCTCTCATTAACTCTTCCACCAGCAGCTTGATTAGTACCACCACATTGTCCTTCCATTGCTTGCATGATACGACCAACATTTACTTTCTTTCCACTTCTAGCTGAAATATGAATTACATCTTCCTCAACTAAACCTAATGCAAAAGCGGCATCTACACCCTCAAACTTCATCATTTTATCAGCTGCTTTAGCATAATCTTCTTTACTATATATTTCCTTAGGATGATTACGATCTAAGGTAAAAGACACTTGAATTGGTGATAATAAATCATCACTATATTTCTTTATCGTTGTACCATTAATAATCAAATTACTAATACGACAAAAACTTTCAAATTCTTCTAAAAACAAATTATTAACATAATCGATATCTGCACCTTTATCAATTAACTTTTCAGCAATATCATGTGTTTTTGAAGTAGTATTTTGTTTAAATCTTTTAGTATCCAAACTAATACCAGCTAATAGAAAGTTAGCTACTTCACTAGAATATTTTATTTTTAAAGATGAAAGTAGTCTGCCTACTATTTCACAAGCACTAGAAGCATCTCTTAAAATAAACTTTTTATCAGTTTTAATAGTGTGTTCATCTTCTCCATGATGATCAATAATAATTATACTATTCATTTCATCTAAATAATCTTTAACAGATACTAAATAATCTTTATTAACATCTGTAGTTATAAGTAAAGATTTAGCATTCTTTAATTTTAAAAACTGTTCATTATTAATAAAAACAAATTTATCTTTATTCTCATCAATAATTCGTTTTACACCTGGTTCAATAGCAGTATCTAAATCATTCACAATAATATAAGCTTTTTTATGATAATTTCTAGCTAAAACATATAAACCTATACAAGCTCCAATAGAATCAAAGTCAGGACCATTATGCCCAATAATAAAAACACCAGAACTTTTCTTTATTTCTGACTCTACAACATTTTTAAAATTTTTAAATTCTAATGTACTCATACATATCCCCTTCAAAATTAGCTATATATTACCACAATACATAAAAAAAAGCAATTACTTGCCTTTTAATTCTCTTTCTCTAGTTCTACCATTCTCAACACTTACTCTTTGAACTATTGTAAGAGCTGCGATTAAACAAATTGTAAAACTACCACCATAACTCATAAATGGTAGTGGTACACCAGTCATTGGCATCATTCCCATAATTCCCATCAAATTAATCGCAATATGTAAGAATATATATATAGCTACTCCATAACATAATACTGTACCCATATTATTAGAAGATCTTCTACCTATAAGTAATATTCTATAAAGCACAAACATATATAATAGAATTATACCTACTCCAGTAACTACTCCTAATTCTTCAACTATAATAGCAAAAATAAAATCTGTATATGGCTCTGGTAAATATAAATACTTTTGTGTAGAATTACCAAGACCTACTCCTGTTAGACCACCGTTATTCATTGCAATATAACAATTACATACTTGATTACCATCATCTAGAATTCTGTCACATGGTCTTTTATAATTAAATCTTTCCATCTGTCTTTCTAATAAAACACCTTTTCCTGTGCCAAAGATACTTAAAGCAGCAAAACCAACAATACCAAATACTGCAAAAACAGTCTTATATTTTATTTCTGGAGCTATTGGTACTGCTAAAAAGATAATTCCAACCATAACAGAATATATAATAGTAGTTCCTAAATCAGGTTGAATAAAAATTAATCCAGCTACTATAGCACAAACACCTATTGGAAATAAGCTTTTACCCCAACTCGTTAACTTTTTCTTATTTCGATCATAATAATAAGCTAAAAACACAATCGTTATTACTTTAACAAATTCACTTGGCTGAATACTAACGAATCCCAAATCAAACCAACTGACAGCTCTATTCTTGGCAGTACCTATTACTAATAAAACAGCTAAACTAGCTATAGAAATTAAAAGTAATCCCCAAGAAAAAACACCATACGTTTTAGTATTCATATTAATCATAAAAAAGAAAACAAAGAGACCAGCTAGTAAAAACAAACCTTGTTTAATAAAATAATTATAAGGACTAACTGCATAAGACATATAAGCTGTAACATTAGATGCTGAAAAAACCATAATTAATCCAATAAGAAATAGCATTACGGTTACAATAAGTAAAGGTTTATCTAAGTGCTTAAATGTCTTTCTCATACATTTCCTCCTCTACTATAAATATAACATATATTTCAATAATTAATAACTCATAGGAGAATAAAATTCACAAAAACTGTCAACTTACATATTTTATATTAGATAGTAAAGGAGGATTTATATGTACTATTATGGTGGTGGGTCTTGTTGCCCTTCTAATCAAACATCTTATTATTATCCTATGTATTCTAATAATAATTCCAATTATGCTATTATCTTAGTATTATTCATTCTTTTAGTAATTATTATTGGTACTAGATGGAGTAATTAAGAACTTCGGTTCTTTTTTCTTTGCAAATTCCCTAATATTTGATAAAATATAAGAGGTCGAGGTGGTAGTAGTGTTAAAGACTAAAGACATTTTAGATGAAAAAGATAAAAGATTAAGACTAATTAGTAAAGAAGTAGAATTTCCTTTGACTCAAAAAGATAAAGATTTAATAAATACTATGATTGAATATCTTCATGATAGTCAAATAGAAGAATTAGCTGAAAAATATGATTTACGTCCAGGAATGGGAATGAGTGCTATTCAATTAGGGGTAGCAAAAAGATACTTTGTAGTAGTTAATGAAATTACTGAAGAAGATGATGAAGAACAAAAATTTGAAACATATATTTTAATTAATCCTAAAATAATCAGTAATTCTATGGAAAAAATTTATGTTGATGAAGGTGAAGGCTGTTTAAGTGTTAATCGTCCTGTTGAAGGAATTGTTCCTAGATATGCTCGTGTTACTATGGAAGCCTATGATATGGATGGTAAAAAGATTCATATTAGAGGTCGTGAAGAAATAGCCATTTGTTTTCAACATGAATTAGATCATTTAAACGGTATTTTATTTACAGATCATATTGATCCTAAAAATCCTTTTAAAGGAAAAGATGAAATGCGAGGAATATAAAAAAGAAAAGTTACCTTTTCTTTTTTCTTTTGACTTTAATTTTTATCTTTTTTCTTTTCTTTTTCTTTGGAAAAAGAATAATTATTACTAATAAAATTATTATTACTAATAATTTATGTCCCCATAAATATTTAATTATTGATAACTTAGGCTTTTCTTTCAAGAGTATATCTACAGTAGTTAGCTTTTTACCTTCATAATAGATATCTACTTTACCTAGTTTTTCACCTACTTTATTCTTGATAGTAATAAGCTTTTCACCTTTATATTTATAATCTAATTTTTTCTTATCAAAACTATTTTCTAAATATAATTTAATATTCTTATCACTAGTAAAATTAATCTCATCTTCTTTTAAATATTTAGTTGGCAAAGTTACTAAAATATCTTTCTTATTAATAACTTCCATATAATCATAATTATCTCTAATATACTCATATATTTCTTTATGATCTAAGAAATTTTTAGGAACACTTCTAGAGTATTCCGCCCTAGCTGTAACAAGCAAAAAGTCGGTATTATCATAATTAGCTAGAGTCGCAAGACATAATCCCGCATCACCAGTAGTACCTGTCTTACCACCTTTTAAATAATCCATTCCCATATCTTTAGCTTTAGCTAAAGTACTTCTAAAAGTAAGACTCCCATCACTAATTGTATACTTAGTTGAAGCAACAATCTTTTTAAATTCTTCATTTTTTAAAGCATATTTAAATACTGTTAAAACATCATTTACTGTAGAATAATGATTAGGATCATCTAAACCAGTTGGATTAGAATAATGTGTATTTTCTAATTTCAATTCTTTAGCTTTATTATTCATTAATTCAATAAATTTTTCATTAGAACCAGTTATATTTCTCTCTAAAGCTTGGGCTGCATCAGCTCCACTAGGTAATAATAATCCATATAATAAATCACGATAAGTTACTTCTTGTCCTATTCTAAAACCAGCTACTGCAGCATTAGCTTCAGCTAACCCTTCAAAATCTTTAGAAGTTAAAACTATCTTTTCATCCAAATTCTTAATATTTTCAATAGCTACTATTCCAGTAGTTATCTTAGTAAGAGATGCAATACTTACCTTCTCTTTACTATTCTTTTCATACATAACTTTATTTTCTTTAGTATTATAAAGAATAGCATTTTCAGAATAAATATCAAAATCTAATGCATAAATATTTATTGGTATAAATATACTTATTAAAATAATTGTCCATATACTAATTCTTTTCATAAAATAATTATAATATAAAAAAGGATATTTTTATATCCTTTTTTTTATATCCTTTTTTATATACCAAAGGTTTTTCTTTTCTCTTTTACTGCTTTAACATGTTCATAGACTTTATAATTAGCTCTTCCATAATCACTTCTTAAATCATCTAAGTAATCTACAACACTTTCATTATCTTTATTACTGTAATGATTATCAAATATTTTAATCATTTCTTTAGGAATACCACAGTAATCTAAATAATCCATATATTGATAATACTCTTCAAATGTTAAACGATGAGTATTTCTACCAGCTAAGTAATTTAAAATCATTGTGTTATAACAAAAAGTATCAATATTATGATTAGGATAACAACGACCTGCGCTATTTACTTTATACTTAGGAATTTGTCTTGTCTTTTTATCAACAATTATATACTTAGTTTCTAACGGTTTCTTTCTATTAACTGCTGAACTATCTAAATCTACAACATATATTTCATTATTACTATCAACTAAAAAATTATATTCTTGTAGATCACCAAAATAAAACTCTTGATCTTGATTCTGTACTCTTCTTAATAATTCACCAATCTTTTTAAGTACTAATATTTTATTTTCATTAGTTACTTCCTTATCTCTTAAAAAAGCATATAAGTTAACACAATCACTAACTTCCTTAATAGTAAATCCTGAGTTAATACCACTAATGGATACTACTTCATCTGGTATTACTAATTCTTTATAAGTAGATAATTCACTATTTTGTAATGCTTCTACAGTTTCTATTTTTCTATTTACTCTTTTTTCATCTGTTACAAATAATTTTTTTAATAAAATATTACTTCTATCATTATTCATTTTATAATAATAGATTTGACTCTCAGTACAAAAAATATCATGAAGTGGATATTCTTTTAACTTATCAATATCACTAGATTTTAAACTTACTTCTTCAATTCTTTTCATAATAGTCTTCCCCTTTTCGATGGGCTATATTATACCACAAAATCTAAAAAAAGAAAACCCCTAAGGGTTTTTATATTACTTCTACATAATTATCTAATACTACACTAACTAGTTTAGAAACACCTGATTCTTGCATTGTAATACCATATAATGTATTAGCATATTCCATTGTTTTCTTTTTATGAGTAATTATTAAGAACTGAGTCTTATCTTTATAATGTTCTAAGTATTTACCAAATTGATCGACATTAGCTTCATCAAGAGCTGCTTCTACTTCATCAAATAAACAGAATGGAACATTTCTAACATTAAGAATTGCGAATAACAAACTAATTGCGGTTAATGTTTTTTCTCCACCACTTAAAAGTGATATAGTAGTTAATTTCTTACCTGGAGGTGAAGCAACTATCTCAACTCCAGTATTTAATAAATCACTTGGATCAGTTAAATGTAAGTCAGCATTTCCACCTTTAAATAATTCCTTAAATACTTTAGAAAATTCTATTCTAATTTTATCAAAAGTATTTTTAAATTCTTCTTTCATTACTTCATCCATTTCATTCATAATCTCAAGTAAAGTATCTTCTGCATTAAGTAAATCTTCTCTTTGATTAGTTAAGAATTCATATCTAGAATTTACTTTTTCATATTCTTCAATAGCATCTAAATTAACCATACCAATTCTTTTAATATTAGCTCTATACTTATTAACTTTAGTTCTAGCTTCATCTGGTTCAATATCTAAGATATACTCAGCTTTTGCTCTTTCATAAGTTAATTCATAATCAACAGCTAATGTTTCAAGCATATTATCTAGTTTAACATCAATACGATTAATACTAATTTCTAAGTCACGAGACTCTTTTTCTAATTCTCTTAGACGAGATTGCATTAACTTATCATCAGCTTGACTTTTCTCTATTTTATCCTTTAAAACACTTATTTCTTTATTAATATTTTTAATCTTAATTTCTAATTGTTCTTTTAAAGCTTCTTTTTCATGGAATAATTTAATTAATTCAGCTTCCTTCTTATCTACTGAATTATTACTAATAGATTCTAAAGATAAATATTCTTTATTAGTAAATTCTAATCTTTCTTTTACTTCTTTTAATTCATTATTTTTAGCTTCAAGTCTCTCAGTAATAGAAACTTTTTCTTTAGAGAAAGTAAATAACTTCTCTTCTATTTTATTTATCTCTTCATTACTCTCTAATAATTCTTTCTTTATTTCATCTTCTTCATTCTTTAATAGCTTAGCTTTATCTTCCAAATGGTTTAATTCCTGTTTAAGAATAATAGTACTCTTGCCATTATAAGTAGATCCTCCTGTAAGAGAACCTCCTACATTTACTACATCTCCATCTAAAGTAACAATCTTATACTTAGCTTTAATCATATGTGATAATCTAGTAGCCGCATTAATATCAGTCACAACTACTACAATACCTAATTGATTTTTAATAATTGCTTCATACATTTGGTTATATGTTACTAAATCAGACATAACTCCTAAAAAATCATTACTATTCTTTAAAATATTTAAAGTATCATAATCAACATATCTTTCTTTAATAACATCCATAGGAAAGAAAGTAGCTCTTCCAAAATGATTATCTTTTAAATAATTAATAGCTTTTTTAGCACTATCTTCATCTTTTGTAATAACAAAGTTCTTATTAGAAGAAATAGCTGTATTTAAAGCTTTTAAATACTTCTCATCTACTCCTAAGATATTACCAATAGTATTATGAATACCAGTTAAACTATGATTATTTAGAACTTTTCTAACACTATTAGGCATATCTCCATTTTGTTCTATTTCAACTTTTAAGTTTTCAATCTTATGATTAGTTGCGATTAATTCTTGATTATGAGTAGAATAATCAGTATTAAGCATATTTTGTTTTAATTTAGCATTTTGCAATTCTCTTTCAACATCAACTAAACTATTATCATTATTAATTAATTCTTTATTAATACCCTTTATATCTTCTTCAATAATAGAAATAGTACCAGTTAATTTTTCTTTTTCATTCATTAAGATTCTTAAATCTTCTTTAGCTTTATCACTAGAATCATTATTCTTACTCTTTTCTCTTAAGAGATTTCTTTCTCCATCTAATCTCTCTTTCTCAGTAGTTACTTCTAATAATTCTCTATTTAATTTTACTTGTTCATTTTCTAATTTTAATAATTTGTTACTATCTTCAATACTCTTAGTATCACTTAAACTACTACTATTAGAAATAGTTACTATTTCATTATCAATTTTTTCTTTTTGAACTTTATCATTTTCTAGCTTTTTATTTAAATTTTCAATATCATAAGCTAATAAAGCAACTTCGTACTTATCTAAGCCTTCTTTGTTTTCTAAATACTCTTTAGCTTTCTCACTTTGTATTTTTAAAGGTCCTACTTGTAATTCTAACTCCGTAATAATATCATTTACACGGTCTAAGTTATTATGAGTACGATCTAGTTTACGAAGAGCTTCTTCTTTTCTCTTCTTATATTTTAAAATACCAGAAGCTTCTTCAAAAATAACTCTTCTATCATGGGCTGAATTACTCAATATTTTATCTACTTCACCTTGAGAAATAATATTAAATGATTCTTTACCCATACCAGTATCTAATAATAAATTAGTAATATCTTTTAAACGACATTTTTCATTGTTCAAATAATATTCATTTTCTCCACTACGATACATTCTTCTCTTAATAGATATTTCTGTATAAGGAACATTTAAGAAATGATCAGTATTATCAAATATTAATTCTACACTAGCAACATTTAATGGATTTCTTGTCTTACTACCTGAGAAGATTACATCAGTCATTGAACCTTCTCCACGAAGAGATTTTACTGATTGTTCACCTAAAACCCAACGTACAGCATCAACAACATTACTTTTACCTGAACCATTAGGTCCAACTATACAAGTTGTCTTACCATCTAGTTTTATTTCTAACTTATCTGCGAAAGACTTAAAACCACTGGCATTTATCTCCTTTAAGTACATATCTCTTCACCCTAGTAGAATTATACTATAAATAAGTAAACTTTACAAATAAAAAAAGAAGATTATAATCTTCTTATATAAATATAATTAGCGCTAAAAACAATTAATAATATTCCTATCAAATACATATAATCATTACTCTTAGTATCAGGAACATCTACTATTAATGTTTCATCTACTCTTTTTAACTCTTCCTTATCATATAAATAATTATCCCTAAGAATTAAATCATCAGCGTTACTATCAACTTTCAACCTATTAATAACAGGATCATAATAAACATTAACTTCTAAGTCTTGAACTATCTCTTTATACTTATCTTCTATTTCTTCTGTTTTATGATCACCTTTAATCTCATATTTATATTCACCTTCAGTAATATATTTAAAATCAATAGGTATTATATTATCCTTAGACTTAGTCTTTAAAACCTCTTTATCATCTTGATAGACACTATAAGTAGTATCTTTCTCAGCTTCTGTTTGAACATTAAGACTAGAATTAATTTTCTCTTTATATTCTGCGGTAAAATAACCAGCTTTATTGGCATGATTAAATTGAATAAGCATCTTACCTTTATTAAAAGAAATATTTTCTACTTCACCAAAGAAGATATTCTTATAAGATAATGGAATATAATAAATAGTTTTTCTTTTACCCTTTAAATTATATACATATATTAAATTTTCTTTTCTCTTTAATAGCCCATCATAAACAGTTTGATATTTAGTTAACATTCCTGCTTCATAACAAACATAATAAATATTACCTTGATAAACTGTTAGAGATTGTCTAGTAAGATTAGTTTTTATTTTGAATGTTCTAAGTATTCTAAATTCATTATTTCTGATTTCAACAAAAATACCACCATTAACTCCTCTAGCTAAAACATATTGATCATTTTCTTCATCATAACCTAAGCCACTATAATAAAAATTTAATTTAATTTGTCTTTTTAATTCAAAACTATCATTATTTAAATCAATAACATTTATTTTACGACCACTAAGTACTAATAATTCATTAGTATTACTATTAAAAGTAGCATCGTTCGCATGTCCTAAATTATAATCAGTAATTGGATTCTTCACTAATCTAACTTTCTTATAATTATCTTTATTAAGAACTAAAATAGCTGTTTTATGATCACTATCTTCACTTTCATTAATAAGAAAAGTAATTACATATTTATCAGTAGTAACTCCACCTTGGACACTAGTAAAACCTTCAGGTTTATCTATCGTAGTAATAGAGTTTAAATTTAAAACAGTTAATTCACTTCTAGATAAAGCACATACGTTCTTACAACTAATTATTAGAACAATTATTAATATTGTTAATAACTTCTTGTAATTCATAAGAATCTCCCCATTTGCGAATATAATACCATAATAGTTAGTTTTTTTCTATTAAAAGATTGTTTAATGTAACTAAATTGTATCCTTTACTTTTTATATATTTAATAGTAGAAGTTAGTTCTTTTTCAGTATAATTATTAATTTTTATCGAAATAATAATGGCTTTATCTAGATTATTTTTAACTTTGGAATACAAGTTATTCTCAACTACTATAGTAGGTTTAATAGTATGAAGATGAAGCTTTTTACACATTTTTAATAACTTGTCATTATCACACATTGTATAACAATAACCACACTTATTCTTAGTAATTGTTTCTAAATAAGCAACAGCTGTTTTAAATAAAGATTCATCATAAGAATTATCATAATTTAATAATTCAAATTCATGATTACTATTTTTTAATAACTTACTGTTTTTAGTAATATCTATTCCATCTATAAAGAAAGTACCTGGTACTTTTTCCCTGTCTAAAATACTAATCATCTTACTATAATCATCACCAGTAAAAACTAAAGCAACTTCTCTTTTATTTTTATTTCCACCAATTAGATATTTATCATAATTATCTTCAATAGAAATACTTGGTTTAATATCTTTAAAACAAGTTAATGTTTCATTATAAGTACCATATTCTTTCATTTTATAATAGCTTTTATCATAATCAACATCTCTTCCGTAAACACCAGAAGTAATACTATTACCAAGTATTTCAGCATCAATAGATTCTACAGAATACTTATAAGAATTATTTTTTATTTCTTGCATTAAAGAATCATTATCTTTAATAGTCATATTAATTAAATATGTAAAAAAGAAAGTTAAAACTATTAATACTACTATTACTTTTTTCATTACATCACCTATTTAAATGTATGAAAAAAAAGATTCAATAATGAATCTTTAATTTAATACTTTTCTATTTCTGTATATATAGTATGTTCCACAAGATAATACAATAATACCAATTAAACCTACAGCACTAGATGTATCAGTATCAGGTGTATCTACTACTAAAGTATCATCTTCTGCAGAAGTATCTTCTCCAGTTACTGCAGTATCATCAGTAGTAGTAGTTTCTTCTTTAATTTCATCTACTGTATCTGTTACTGATTTCTTTACTTTATCTTTTGTTTTCTTTACTGTTTCTACTCCAGTATTTACAGCTTTCTTTGTTTTACTCTTGTCTGTGATTTTAAATAATAAAAAGATAATTAAGATTATTATTAGTATTATTATTATCCATCTGATAATAGTTCTAATTAAATCTCCCATTCCGATCTCCCTCCGTTACAGGTATTATAACACATAATGTCAAAAAAAAGAAGAATTATTCACTTTCTTCTGTTTTTTCTTCTTTTTTAGCTTTTTTCTTAGGTGCTGGTAAAGCATCTTTTCTTGAGAAGTTTTGTCTTCCTCTTTTGTCCATTCCAAGAGCTTTTACGATGATTTCATCTCCAACTGATACTACATCTCCAGCTTTATCAACTCTTTCATGAGCAAGTTGAGATACATGTACCATACCTTCACAACCAGGCCATAATTGTACGAAACAACCAAAGTCTTCTACTTTAACTACTTTAGCTTCATAGATTTTACCAACTTCTACTTCACGTACAATCTCTTCAATCATTTCACGTGTCTTATTAATAATATCTCTATCAGAATGGTAAATAATAACTCTACCATCATCTTCTAATTCTACTTTAACAGCATTTACATTTGTAACTTCAGTAACATTTGATGCTTCACAAATGATCTTAGTAATCATTTCTCCACCCTTACCAATTACATCTTTAATCTTAGCAGGGTTAATCATAAATGTTTCCATCTTAGGAGCATATTGAGATACTTCTGGACGTGGTTCTTTAATTTGCTTAGTCATTACTTTTAATACTTCCATACGAGCTTTTTTAGCTTGAGCTAAAGCTTCTTTTAAGATTTCTTCAGTAATACCACTAATCTTAATATCCATTTGTAGAGCTGTAATACCATCTTTAGTACCAGCAACTTTAAAGTCCATATCACCTAAATGATCTTCCATACCTTGAATATCAGTTAAAATAGTATAATCTTTTCCATGAGTAATTAATCCCATTGCAATACCAGCAACTGGAGCTTTAATAGGTACACCAGCAGCCATTAATGACATACATCCTGCACAAATACTAGCTTGAGATGAAGATCCATTAGATTCAAGTATTTCAGATACAACTCTTATTGTATATGGGAATTCTTCTTCACTAGGAATTACTTGAGCAAGAGCTTTTTCTCCTAAAGCACCATGTCCAATTTCACGACGTCCTGGAGCACCATATCTTCCTGTTTCTCCAACAGAGAATTGAGGGAAGTTATAATGTAACATAAATCTCTTTTGGTCTTCTAAACCTAAACCATCAATTATTTGATGTTCATTTAAAGCACCTAGTGTTGTTGTAGATAAACTTTGAGTTTGTCCTCTTGTAAATAAAGCAGAACCATGTACCCTAGGTAATAAATCAATATCTGTAGATAATGGTCTAATCTCATCCATCTTACGACCATCAGCTCTTATTTTTTCTTTAACTACGATACTTCTAAATAATTCATATTCAATATCAGATACTACCATTTGTACTTTAACAAGTAATTCTTTTAATTCATCATCTTTCATAGTATCTTCATTTTCTTTAGTAAATAATTCATTCATCTCTTCTTTAATATCATCGATAGCTTGATATTTAGTTAACTTATCTTTAATACGAAGAGCTTTATCCATTTTCTTAGTAACTAATTTTTCAATTCTTTCTACTAATTCTGGTTCTGGTGTAAGAGTTTCATATTCCATCTTCTCTTCACCAATTTCTTTAATAATCTTTTCTTCAAATTTAATTAATTCTTTAATTGCTTTATGTCCAAACATTAATGCTTCTAACATTATATCTTCAGGTACTTGTTTAGCTGAAGACTCTACCATATTAATAGCATCTTTAGTACCAGCAACAGTTAATTCTAATTCACTAACTTCTAATTCTTCTGGTGTTGGGTTAATTACAAATTTACCATTAACACGTCCTACTTTAACACCAGCAATTGGTCCATTAAATGGAATCTTTGAGATTGATACTGCAAGAGATGAAGCAAACATAGCAGTTAATTCAGGTGAACAATCTTGATCAACTGATAAAACTGTTGAGATGATTTGTACTTCATTCTTAAAACCTTCTGGGAACAATGGTCTCATTGGACGATCAATCATACGAGCAGCTAAAGTAGCAGCTTCACTAGGACGACCTTCTCTTTTAATAAATCCACCTGGGATTTTGCCTACTGAATATAGTTTTTCTTGATAATTAACTGTTAGTGGGAAGAAATCACTTAATAAGTTAACATTCTTAGATACAACTGCAGCAGTTAAGATAACTGTATCATTATATCTAACTAAAACAGCTCCATCAGCTTGTTTAGCTAATTCGCCATGTTCTACTACTAATTTTCTTCCATGAAAATCTAACTCAAATACTTTCTTTTTACTTTTCATAAATACTCCCTTCAAAAAAAATAGACACTGAAAAAAATGTGTCTACTTTCTTAATCCTAATTTTTTAATAACATTACGATAACTTTGAATATCTCTATCTGCTAAATATTGTAACATATTTCTTCTTTGTCCAACTTTCTTTAAAAGTCCTCTACGAGAATGGAAATCATGAATATGTGTTTTTAAGTGTTCTGTTAAGTTATTAATTTCTTCTGTTAAGATAGCTATTTGTACTTCAGCAGAACCTGTATCTTTTTCATTTTTAGCAAATTCTTTGATTAATTCTTGTTTTCTTTCTTTTGTTAAAGCCATTCTAACACTTCCTTTCTTTATTATAATTCGCCGGAATACCAAGAATAAGTCGGAAATTCTTATTCCGAGTACCGGTAACAACATGTATTATACTATTCTTTTACAATTAATGCAAGTTTTATTTACTATAACTGTGATTATCAAGCGAAAATTTCCCGACTATTATCAAGCGAAAATTTCCTAAATC
>ERZ842401.4345-NODE-4345-length-16578-cov-91.616535_pt1 | contig 16578 bp, 7 predicted proteins | sample MGYA00521270_ERZ842401 | MGnify/ENA primary metagenome ERZ842401 (study PRJEB31892, sample SAMEA3878208) | bioreactor metagenome | biome: Moose rumen | place: Sweden | collected 2011-10 | study: EMG produced TPA metagenomics assembly of the PRJEB12797 data set...
CTTTCAGCGTGGCACTCTCACGGAGATGCAGATGAGTGCCCTGCTTGAAGAACAGCGCTCCCGTCATAAAGGTACCCTGTGGTACGACAACCACGCCACCACCCTCTTGGGCACAGCGGTCTATGACAGCCTGAATCTGCTGAGTCTGCACCTGCGGACTGCCAGCTATCACCCCATAGTCGGTCAGCACATACTGCTTGCCGAGTTTCTCGACATCTACTTTTGTGGTATCCTTGAACCACGCATCCATCACGGTACCGTCAGGCCATGTCTCCACGACCTTCTTGGCCTTAGGCTTTGCTGTAGCTGTCAATGTCATCACAGCCAGCAACAAGAATAGAATCTTCTTCATTGTCTTATCTTATTTTAGTTTGGGTTTCAATTCATCGGGAGAATCCTTGGTGTACATGTTAATAGCAGGAGCTTCCTGCTCAAAGAGATGACGGATAACGTCTGCCGTCACCGTAGTCTTAGGATTAAATTCCGGACTTTGCATGTAGCGCAGGATGCTATGGCGCAACTGACGGGCGACGGGTCGACTCTCCAGACGATGCGTGATATCCATCGTCGTCATCAGCAGGCGGCCCTTCAGCACTCGAGCCTCAAGCAGCATACCGAGCTTACGCGACACATGCCATGTGTCAATAGGCTGTACGATAGGCTGATAGTCCATGGGGAACTCCGCAAGATTCATCACCTGAGTCCTGTTGGTCAGCTCCCACCAGTTGAGGTTCTGCCAGTCGTCTGTGGGGAAGTCACGGAACAGGGGATGGTCTTTTTGAATGTAGGCTCCCGTAGTATGTGGAGGACGCATCTTAAACCACGAGGTATTCCAGAATACTGGTAGGAAGGTGTGTTTCACATCGTTACCATACCTCACCTTACCAGCGGCCGTCAACAGCACCATGCCTCCTTTGGCCAATATGTTCTGGGCTTTGGCATCCATCGTATCGCTGATATACACATTCTTGGTGTCTATGTCATCTAACGTTTCAGGATAAACCCAGAAGTCCCACTGATTGCTGACATTCTCAGACAGCTGGACCGACAGTGTCAGTTTTCGTGGTTCAGTGATACCAGCCAAGGACTGCTCAACAGTACCAATGGCTATATTCTTGCCTACAGGCAACGTGCCAGCGAACAATTCACCCTGATAGAGCACTTTTTCGCCATCTCTGATGATACAGACGGCATGGGCATCAGTCAGACTGGTGGCGAAAGCATTATAGACCTCGACAGGAACCCGAAGCGTCTCATTGTTGGTATAGACGAACTTGGGGAAGCGGGCCAAGGGGACTATTGGGTTGCAGAACTGTCGCCAATCGCTGGCCGTACAATAGCCTTTCTCACGCCAAAAGACATTCAGCGGTCCGACAAGTGCCGTTCCCTGCCCACTATAGTCGCTGAGTCCCAAGAGCTGGAAACCCGCATAGTCCTTCGTACGCAAGTTACGTTCTATCTCGTATTTATAGGCTAACACCTGTAAACGACCGCTGGCCATCAGGAAATGCTCTGCCTGCGAAGCCATACCGTTATCACGCAACAGGTCTTGGAAAATTTCAAAGTTCCGAGCTTGATAGACACCTTTATATTGGGGTATTTCCTTAAAATCCGGGAAGGCACACCACTGGCCTTGCTCATGTGCCACAATGGGCGAGTTATTCGGAACAGTATCCTTATAATTGCGGGGGAAGAGCAACTGCTGGTAATAGTCATCATCACTATGCGGAGCGCGCTTGTCCCAATCGAGACCTCGTGCTCCAGCCTTCACATGATATTCTGAGCCATCATCCCATGCCCATCCGCCACCTACAGAAGCACCGCAATAGATGCGAGAAGGGTCGTACTTCTTCATCAGCTTCACCCAGTCACGACAATAGCTCACCCAGTCACCTGCAGGTTCGTTACCTGCTGCCATCATCGTGAATGAAGGATGGTTGCCATAAGCATCAATGATACGCCGGCTCTCGTCCAACAGGTATTGGTCGATAGCCATTCCACGACGCAGCTTTACACCGTGATTAGGCCACGTAGGACCTTCAGGCTGGAGATAGAGTCCCAATCGGTCAGCCACATTGAAAGCAGCTTCTGGTGGACAATAGGAGTGGAATCGGATATGGTTGATGCCATACTCCTTGCATTTGCGGAACACGCGCTCCCAAGATGCCTCATCAGTTGGGGGATAGCCTGTCTCGGGGAAACAGCAGTTGTCTAACGTTCCACGCAGGAACACCGGTTTTCCGTTCATCAGCAACTGAGAGCCTTCAACCGTCATCTGCCGCATGCCAAACTGCGTCTGATAGCTGTCGTTATTGGCATAGACCACCAACTGGTAAACCTTATGCGAGAACTCATCCCACAGACGCAAAGCCTTCGACATATCTAGTCGGATCACATATTCGTCAGCATCGACTAAGGTGGGTACACACTTCACTTTTAGCACGCTGTCTCCTTCAACGAGAACAGCTTCTGCCGAAGTAATGAACTGTGACACATAGGATGACCTGTCGACCTTCACCAACACATGGGCTATCTTATTGTCGATATCAGGATAAACCCGTACGCTGCGGATACACACGTCCTCTGGCTTTCCCTGCAGTTCAATACGCCCCGCTATTCCGTTCCAGTTTCCTTGAGTCTGGTCGGTGACAGAGTGAGAATCCTGTCCGACGCAGACGTTCTCGATACCATTATACACGCAAATGGCTATTTCATTTTTCTCACCGGGCTTCAACCATTTCGTCACCTCGTACTCATGCGGTGCTGATAGCGACATCTGATGCCCCACCTGATGTCCGTTGACATAAACGGTAGTCTCGATATGGGGTCGCTCCAAGAAGAGGAATGAACGTGCATAACGCCAGTCGCGAGGCACATAAACTGATCTGCGATACCATGCTTTTCCCGTATAATGATATTTAGGAGTCAGGAAAAAGGGGAACTTCATCTCACCCTCATGACGATATTTCTCCATATAGGGATTGAAGTAGAACGACGAGTCATAGAGTGAACCAGTCCACTGGGTATTGACACTGACCTTGTTGCCTTTATCGTTGGTCAGCATTGATCCTGGCAGCATCACGTAGTCGTTGTATACGGGTTTTTCACCAATGGCGAAATCCCATGAGCCCGCCAGCGAGAGAACGTCTTGCGCTCCTGCGGAGCTAAATAAAAAATATAAAATAAAGAATAAAAAATGTCGTAGTCTCATCTTTACCTTTGTACTATTTCAACTTTTTCAACAGCCTCACCAGCAGTCTTGTCGGCTTCGCGAGGCAAATAGATTGGTGCATCGGGTTGTAATGGCAGGATGCGCAACTCCAAGTGACGCACATCGCCAGGCAGGCGCCATAATCCGTAGAGGAAGGGACGACCATAATAAAAGTTATCAGCGATAAGATGTCCATCAGCATAGAGTCGGGCACAGTCGCCACGATAGCTGATGCTTAGGAGTGAAGAATCAGCTTTCACTACAGGTAGCTCGATATGGTAGACGGCGGCTTGATTCCAGTCCTGCTCCGTTGGAGCCTCAGCAACCTTAGCCCTACCCTTCTTGATCGTCCGTAACATGCCCGCATCTTTCACCTTAGTGAATGCAATCGACTTTTTTCTTGTATCTTTTATCTTTTCACTTAAAAAGAGCCGTTCAGCATCCTCTTGGGATAATAGATAGATGTTCTGGCAGACGGGCTTTGACAATCCAAGCGCCTTCACCTTCTTCAGCGTCTTACCATGCTGAAGAGCAATGGTGGTGGGGATGCCCTTGATCTGCATCATATAGATCTTACCATCACGTTTTGCCACCAGCTGGGCTGTGGCATAGCGGATACCGTCGATGTTGACAGGGAAGATAGCCATTGCACCAGCAGGAATCAGCATCTTGGGTAGGCGGACGTCACCCAGCGAGAGCGCTACATTCTTCTTCGCAGAGAGATTTTGCAGACGTTCGTAGTTATTCACGAAGATAAAGCCGCTGCCACCTGTTGATCGACAGGCCCATCGCAGCTGACTGTCATCACCTTTCTTCAGGTCCTGTGGAGCAGGAAACGAAGCTTCCATCGGAGCCAGCACCTCGCCCCAATCCTGCATAAACAGGTGTAGTGGACGCAGCATATAATACTGCGGATAGGTCTGGCCGTACTCACCCAGTGGTGCCTGGAAGTCGTAGGTGCATACTGGCAGGTCGTTGTTAGCGGTTGCTGGCGATGTCTGACACTCATTCAGCGTAAACAACTTGCCCTCAGGATTGGTTCCCCCGTGGTACATATAGTAACCCAGCAGATTGCTGCCACTACCCAATTTCACCAATGCCATCGAATAGGCATCTTCAGGATAGACAAATGGACGACGATGGTAGGCCGTAGCCATACCACCACCCAGTTCACAGGTGAAGTAAGGATACTGCTCGTCACCCTTGTTCAATTTAGCCTCCTGTTTGCCCAACAGGTCGGTGCCAATAGCCGTGCTGGAACGGAAGGCCTTGAAGTTAAAGGCCTTATAGTAGTTTCCACAAGTCTCCGTGATCTCTTTATCCCAGAAGCCATCGGCATAGTCGCCATAGAGGGGCAGCATCTCGCCATAGGGCACAGGAGTACGCAGCTCAGGCCAGCCCGTACGGGTATAGAAGGGCAGGTCGAATCCTATCTCCTGGGCTATCTTCTTCAGAGCCATCAGGTATTCACCACGTCCACGGTATTCATTATCAAACTGAGCCGCAATCACAGGGCCGCCATCCTTCCATTGCAGCCCTTGTACCTGCGTGAATATCTGGCGATACAACAGTTCGGCATAGTGCATGAAGGTAGGATTCTGTTCGCGCATCTTACAACCTTTCTGAAACATCCAGTCAGGAATACCGCCATTACGAACCTCACCATGACAGAACGGACCTAGGCGCAGCACGACGGGCATCTCCTGCTCCTTGCATATCTCGATGAAGCGACGCAGATTTCGCTGACCATCCCAGCGGAAGATACCCTCTTCCTCCTCGATATGGCTCCAGAAGACGTAGGTGGCAATGATGGTTACCCCACCCTCCTTCATCTTACGTACCTCGTCGGCCCACTCGTTGGCAGGAAGCCGCGAATAGTGTATCTCACCCATCACAGGACACACCCGGTGTCCGTCGATGATGAGGCTATGGCGATCCCAAGTGACTTGCGCCACTGCGTGGCTAAATATAAAAAATAAAATAAAAAATAAAAAGGATAGGCGCTTCATCTTCTCTGTTTCATTAATCCAAGTGGAACACTTCCTGAATAGGAATGGTGACGGGCGAATTGTCGGGGTTTACCTCCATGATGTCTGCCATCATGTCCCACCAACGCTGGGTAATAGGATCCACATGGTCAGTATCTTGCGAACTACCTTCGCCTTCACACTCCTGATAGGCAAACAGCAGGTTGGTATCCTTATCCCAGAAAATACTATAGTTCTTCACACCAGCGTCGTGTATCATCTTCACCAGTTCAGGCCAGATGGCGGCATGCCGACGCTCATACTCTTTCTCGCACCCAGGTTTCAGGTACATCTTAAATCCAAATCTCTTCATAATTAATTTCCATCAGGTTTTGTTAAATTACTACCAGCCGACATATGCCATACAAAGGCATCTGGATTGTCGGGCTGGGTAGGGTTGAAATCTTGCCAGTCACTACGCAGATGCTGCACCAAGGGAGAATTCATCTGCTTCAGTCCCATCACAATCATCTTGGCTATCTCCCAGGCTCCATAGGGATTGAAATGGGTATTGTCTGCCAGCGGTTTGGGCTGATTGGGGAAGGTGTTGGCAGGATAGTGAACCAACGACTTCTTCGAACCCTCTTCACCCAGAGCCTCATAGAAAGTTGTCGTCATTTTGGTCAGTTCGATGACAGGCACGCCCTCACGCTGAGCCACCGCTTTCATGGCCTCTGGATAGTCGCCATGTGTGTTGCGATTGGTCTTGTGGTCTTTCTCAAATGCCCGACGAGCCGTTGGGGTACAGAAGATGATGTTGCCACCAGCGGCCTTCACGCGGTCAGCAAAAATCTTCAAGTTGCGAGAGTACGAATACCAAGCACCGTCGCCTGGTTTCTTCTCCTTCTCGTCGTTATGTCCAAACTCCACGATGACGTAGTCACCCTTCTTGAGCTGTGACAATATCTTATCCAGACGCAACTGGGCCAGGAAGGAGGTACACGACAGACCACTCTCTGCAAAGTTGGCCACCACCACCTTGTCATTGAACCAGCGGGTAATCATCTGCCCCCATGACGACCAAGGCTCATCTTCCTGGTCAACCACCGTACTGTTGCCACAAAGGTAGACGGTGGTGGTTGTCGTATCGGGTTCTATACGAATGCTCTTCACAGCTGGTGAGGGTCCGCAGAACGAGAGGTTCAACGAGTCATCCCAGTTCTTATAACCCCATTCGCGGGGTTTCAGCTTCACCAGTAGTTGGGCATCAATACGTGGTGAATGCTTGTTGACGACGAAGGTGACCGTCTCATATTTTCCTTTCTTGGTAGACACCACATCGAAGTAATGGCGACGGCTCTCTGCCCTGACAACGGTCTGTGCAGCCCGCTTTTTAGCACCTAACGTCACGGTCACCCGATAGTTGCCGTCTGGAACGGGCACGCTATAGTTGAAGGGGGCGTCAGAAACCTTGTCGAGCGTCACCTCCAATGGGGGCATCTGCCGCTCAACACCCTTGCTGGGGAAGCAAGTTATCAAGCGCTGATACTCATCACGACTGATCTGCATCACCGTGCCATGACGTGGAGTGAACACGCCCTGAGTCTGGGTATTCTGCACGAAGCTGAACTGGCGCAGGTCTTTACTCTTGGTAAACTGGTAATGGTGGTCACGGTAGCAATCGTACATCAGACACCAGCCCCCACCTATCAAGGGGAACACACCCGCACCCTCTACATCGCTCTTGGTGGCCTCGCAGAATCCGTCGAGCAATTTCCACGACTTGTAGTTATGCAGGTCTTTGAACACATACTGGCGAATACCCTTGTGCTGGCCATCCTTCTCGGTCTTGAAGAAAAGGTGATAGAGGCCTTTCTCGTCCTTCACGATGTCGGAGTCAATCGATGGTGCTCCGAAATCGAACAACACCTGAGGTTCGCCCTCGAAATCGGTAAAATCCTCATTGGCATAACACCAATAGACACGGTCGTAGGGAATGCTGCCGTCATTGGTCAGCAACGAGAAATAGACCATGTACTTGCCTGCCTTCTCGTCATAGAACGTTTGCGGAGCCCACACACGGGTCACGTTGGCAAACGGAGTACCCGAAAAGCGTTCAGGGAAATGGACGGTACGGTGTTCCCAATGCACCAGGTCGCGTGAGCGCAATAGTACGACGCCACGATTGCTATCCCATCCCTTCCGACAACGCATGTCCGTCACCGTCATACGATACCCCCCGTCAGCACAACGCAGGATATGCGGGTCGCGCACGCCCTGGCTTCGAGCTATGGTGTCGCTGCCAATGATAGGCAGTCCGTCGTTTAGTGGGGTGTAGTTAAAACCGTCCTCACTCACCGCATAGCAGATCTGCTCTTTCTCAGGGGCATTGCCTGTGAAATAGACAAAGAGATAATGGCTGGCCGTCAGGGCCAATGTCAGCAGTAGTGTTTTCATTATGATTTCTTTTGATTGATGATTAATTGCATTTTACCGGAGCCAGATAGGCCTTTCTGTCAGGATGGGCATCCACCCACCACTGGTCCACTACGATGTGTTCATCCAGTGCTTTTATCGACAGTTGGTGCTGTCCCTTCGACAGATGTACCGGCAGACTTCTCCGAGCCTGGCCTCTCAGCACATTCTGTTTCCATTGCTCTGAACGGAAGGGCTCTTTCAGGCTGTAGGTAACAGGAGCACCGCCATCCACACTCACCGCATAGCGAAGGTCACCGCTATCCACAGGCTGAGTGGGTATTAGGGCTGTCACCAAGGTGTAGTCACCCTCCTTTTCTATATTAAAGAGGTAGGTCAACCGTCCTTCTTTCGGCATGGCTACCGCATTCATCGAGTGGCCCAGCATCTGAACCGAGGTTGTGCCTTCAGATGCCTCATCGTACTGACTGGCCTGACGAAAAACGGCAGCAGGCTCAGGGGTGTTGTCCTGGGCCAACTCAGCACGGACGTCATTAAAGACAGGCAACAGGCGTGGTGCCGCATCCATCAGGCCACGCCACTTACCATTGGCTATCTGTTGATACTGGCTGGTCAGCTTTTGGATTTCCTCATAAGCACGGTGGCTCTCTGCCGAATCGGACAGAATCTTATTAGCCATCGCTGCCGCTGCCTTGACGGGATAGATAATCGCTCCGAAATAGGCATCTTTCAGCCGCTGGGGCAATAGTGTCGCCCCTTCCTCTACCGTCTGTCTGATGGCATCGTAAGCCTTTAGGAAACAGGCAGCCTCCGCCCTATTCATCTCCGTCTTGGTGACAGGAGAGAGTCCTCGGTGATAGCGTTTCTTATCCAGCTCCACCTGTGTCCATCCCATAAACTCAGGACGTCGCATGCCGCACAGCTGGTAGAATCTCGTCATGGCAGGAGCTATCTTCTCGCCCACCTCGGTGCCGAACTGTCGGCAGAGCCAAGAGCGATAATGGTCCGACACGGTAGCCGGCGTCACGGCATCGATGTTCCATGCCATATCCAGAAAGAGCTCCAGATTGTAGCCTGCCACCTTCAGGTCATGCACATTGACAATCCACATCTTCCGGACATGGTGGTCGTAAGCTTGGCGCATCTCGTAGTATACCAGACCGGGCTGCGTCGTCGTCAGCCACAGATAGTCATGAGGACGTCCCCAGTAGCTCAGATGGTAATAGACACCTGCCCCGCCCTTTCGCTGTTGCTCAGCAGTATCGGAGAAGCGAGTCATATAGCCGTAGTTGTCATCACACCACATCAGCGTCACATAGTCAGGGACGCGCAGTCCCTGCTCATACAACTGAAGCACCTCCTTGTATGGCACAAACATCTGAGTCAGTCGTGAAGGCTCTCCAATGTGTTTTTTCAGGAGCACCTGCTGGTCGTCTATCACCTGCTGCAGGGCAGCGAACTTCTCTGTCATGGTCGAATAGCCCTCCATCGAACTGTCGTGAATGCCACGCATGCCTATGGTGAAGATATTGTTCTGCGAGCCCTTCACCTGCTGCAGCCGTTCAGTCCAATACTCGTGCACCTGCTGCTTGTTGGTACGATAGTTGAAAGGCCCCCGCTCGGCTACTTTCCACTCATCAACATTATTGCGGAGCAGGGGCTCGCAATGAGACGTTCCGATGACAATACCACATGAGTCAGCAACAGCCTTGGCTCCCTCCACCTTGAAAAAGGCCGTCGTCCCCGTATGCATGGCAGGCCAGATGGCGTTCGCCCGTAGCCGGAGCAGCATCTGGAAAATGCGCTTATAGGTCTTGGGGCCAATATACCCATTAGGGCCTGGCTCGTAGTTGTTGTGACTCCATGGGCGCAGCGACCAGTCCTCGTCGTTGATAAATATTCCGCGATAGGCTACGCTGGGCTTTTGAACACTGGTGAAGTCGCGTGCTATGGTCAACCTAGTTTTCTTCTCTGGCACGATATCGCCCCACCATATCCAGGGTGAGACCCCTGCCATGCGCGACAGTTCCAACAGCCCATAGGCTGCACCTCGCCCGTTGTTTCCCTCGATGACAATCTGACCATTCTCCACACGGATGCTAAAGCCATCGTCATCAGGACCTTTCCGCTGGACAATCTTGACGGCTGCCTTCTTGGCAACCTCAGGCGTAAAGCCTGTCACCTGCTTCATGTCGTTCTTCCACATGTCCAAAGCTGTCATCACCACAGGGTCTGCACCTTTCTGCACCTGATAGGTAATGGGTGACTTCCCGTCGAACCATACCAGTTGCTGAGCAGGAAGTTTCTCCAGGAATTCTATCTCTACGATTCGTAGTTCACTCTTCGTCTTGTCACCATTCTTGGCTTTAAAGAGGTCCAGCTCGCCAGCAGCAGGCTCAGCTACCTCCACGATACCTCCAAAAGCATCCTGATCCTTGCCAGCGCCCTTGAGTCGAATGGTGATATCGCTGGTCTTGACAGCCTTTGTGGGTTTCAGGTGGATATAGCCCAGGCTGCGCTCCGTCTCACCACTCCAGATCAGCTCCTTACCCGCATAGACCTCCAGAGGATAGCTGCGCAGACGCCAACCCGTCAACTTCAGGCAGATGTCGTCAACGACCGTCTTACGATCCAGTTGATAGGTGATCCAACCCGTTGCAAGCCTGCCATCGTTCTTCCATTCGGAGAGTTCATTATCATCGAAGCTGTTGACAGCATGTTCTGAGTCATAGCCTGCCTGAGCTGAAACGATACGAATACCTCTGGCCTGTTCATTATACGAAGGAGCGAGCGGGGTCTCCCCCCTGCTGAGTTGGCCTTTCAGCGTGAGCTGTGGCAGATAGGTCTCTACGTCCACCTTCTCCGTCTGGATGGTCGCATAGGCAGGTTTCACGCCCTCTGCATAGGCTGAGAGATTGATGGTGCCTGCATTGACCGTGCTTCTGACCAGCACACGATTGATGCCACACTCCACGGGCAAGTCATACGCTCCCACATAGTTGTCGGAGATATTCTTAGTAGCTGCTGCATCCAGCAAACCTTCCGGGCGATTCACGTCAGGTTGCTGCAACGCTTTGTTGTTGCGCACACCTATACCACCAATCCATTTACCCTCACCCCAGAGTTCGAAGTGTATCTGTCGGTCGTCCAACGGACAACGGCGTCCCTGCCTGTCAAGCACCTCCACCTGGATGAGTGCCATATCAGCACCATCAGCTTTCATGCCCTCTGGGTTCTTCATCGTGGTAAGCTTGATCTGATAGGGCTCACCTGTCGTCTCCAGCTGATAGCGACTACCGTCAGAACCCACAGCTTCCAGGATGCCGGGCTCGTATTTCACCTGGTCGAAGGTGAACAGATAACGGTATTGCTGACGCCCCTTACCCAGCGACTTACCATTGAGCAGCAGTTCCACCTCATCGGCAGTAGAGACCACATAGACGGGTTTAACCACGCCCTGGTTGTAGTTCCAATGACCAACAATATAGGTGCGAGGCATCTCGTCGTCCACCCATCCGCTCCACATCACCCGATGGGCGTAGAAGGCGTCCTTCGGTATTCTCATGGCGTCGGTGACGCCACTGGTCCTGTAGTTGGACTCACCGCGATGGTGCGTGTTGGTGTCAGAGAATACAATCTTCACCCCACCCGACGACACGCGCGTTCCTGTTCCTGGACGCTCCAGCCAGTAGTCATACCAGCGACGCACCATCTCGACGGTGAAGTTATCCATGTTGTGGTTATAGTCCGTGGCAGGCTTTCCACGATATAGTGGGCCGTCGCCCTCTTGATGATAAGGATAGCTATAGTCATCCCAATATTTACGCAAGCCCTCGTCGCGACAGTACTCCATAGCCCACATGGGGTGCTTCTTCGACTTGTTGATATACAACATCTCACCACCATATTCTGCCTCGTCGATGTCCAGCATCTCACGGCTTCCGATGGCCCGACCACCATTGGGGTCGTAGGCATCACGGATCTTCTTCATCTCCAGCATGTGCTCACGACTGATGCTCTCGTTACCACATTCGTAGAAGAGGATACTGGGATTGTTGCGGTTATAGATGATGGCATCGCGCATCAGTTCGGTACGTTGAGCCCAGCGGGGACCTTCCACGTCTTTCTCTGCATCACCAGCAGGCATGGCTTGTGGCAAGCCAACCCGGTCACACGACTCGATGTCCTGTTTCCATGGTGTCACGTGCATCCATCTCACCATGTTGCCGCCAGACTCTACCATCAGCCCATTGCTGAAGTCGCTGAGCCATGCCGGTACCGACAGTCCGACGCCAGGCCACTCGTTCGACGTACGCTGAGCATAGCCATGAACCATCATCACGCGGTCGTTAAGCCATATCTTACCTTCACCGAAGCGGGTCTTGCGGAATCCCGTTCTTATGGTCACCTCGTCTCCATCATCCAGCGAGCTCTTTACGGTATAAAGGTAGCCATAGCCCCATGACCAGAAGTGAAGCCCCTCCACCAGCTGCTGCACCTTGACGATACGTGTCTCGCCAGCCTGCAGCGTGACAGGCTTGCCTCGCAGACGAGCCACCTCACGTCCGTCAGCATCCAGCAGACGTGCCGTCTGCGTAAAGATGCGTGCCTTAATGTCCTCGTTGCGCACCTGTGACTCTACATGCACCACGGCCTTCCGATGGGCTATGTCGAAATCTGTCGCATAGACGTAAGTTCCTGTTGTCTCCAGATTGGAGTATAACGGCAGCGTCTGGTATAAACGTCCTGTGATGTGCAGGAAGACATTCTTGGGAATTCCTCCATAGTTGGCATTGAAGTTGCGGTCGTTCCACTGGTATCGGCTGTTATGCTTTCTCGAGCGGTACTGCCAGTTATTGTCGCAACGGACAGCCAGCACATTGCTGCCTTCTTTCAGATAAGGTGTCAGGTCGAAGCCACAAGCCATCACGCCATTCTCGCTATCGCCCAGATGTTGTCCGTTCAGATAGAAGTCAGCACCTTGGCGCACACCTTCGAACTCCACAAAAACCTTCTTGTCTGCCACGTCGCTAACCACAAAATGCTTCCTATACCACACGATGGTGTCCGTCAAGTCGACAATGTCCTTTCTGAACGCCTCGTCGCCATTGAAGGCATATGGCAGTGTGACGCGCTGCCACCGGCTGTCGTCGTAATCGGTCGTCTTAGCATCGGGGGCATCACCCACGCACAGCAGCCACTGAGCGTTGAAATTCAGTTTCTTACGCTCTACGGCATGAGCCGAACCGCAAAGGAGAATCCCCGCCACTAACCATAATAGATATTTGCTCATCATATCATTTTTAAGTAGTAGTTGTCTTTCAGATGACAAAGATACGAAAATTATTGTAAATACAAGCAAAGCTATTATATTTTTATCAAATAAATTTGGTTTTTTATCTGATTTACACTATCTTTGCGCCATGAAACTACTGATTACTACCTTGACTTTGATGCTGAGCACCATAGCATGGTGTCAGCCGCGTTATGATTTCACCCGTCTCCAGCGTGAACAGCTGAACAGAGGCGTCGTGGCTGTAAAGAATTCTAACGGACAGGTGGTGGTCAGCTGGCGCACCCTGACCAGCGACCGCAAGGGTGAGCCCTTCGATGTCTACCGTAACGGCAAGAAGCTCAACAAACAGCCTCTGACCACTGGTGGCACCTTCTTCATTGATGACAACCCTTTGAAGAAAGAGGCCGTTTACGAAGTGAGAGGTGGTGGCAAGAATGGCAGTTTCATCCTGAAGTCAAACCATCCCGCAGGCTATCTGCCTATCCCCCTGCAGAAACCTCAAGGTGGGACGACCTACAGCGGAGAGTCATATACCTATTCAGCCAACGATGCCTCCGTGGGTGATGTCGATGGCGACGGACAATACGAGATTTTCGTCAAGTGGGACCCTTCAAATGCCCACGACAATGCCCATGTCGGATTCACAGGCCCGTCACTCATCGACTGCTATCGGTTGGATGGTACACACCTGTGGCGCATCAACTTAGGAGCCAATATCCGCAGTGGTGCCCATTACACACCTTTCATCGTCTACGATTTTGATGGCGATGGACGGGCTGAGCTGATGGTCAAGACAGCTGATGGCACTATCGACGGACAAGGCAAGATCATAGGAGACCAGCAGGCTGACTGGTGCTATAAAGGTGAAGAGCGCAGAAAGGTGGGGCGCATCATGGACGGCCCTGAATTCATCTCTGTGTTCAACGGACTGACAGGTGCCGTCATGGACACCAAGGACTATATTCCTGAGCGTGGCGTGATGAGTGCCTGGGGTGACGACTATGCTAACCGTTCCGAGCGTTATCTGGCTGGTGTGGCCTATCTTGATGGCATCCACGCCAGTGCGCTGTTCTGTCGAGGCTATTACACCCGCACCGTCATCGCAGCCTGGGACTGGGATGGCCACCAACTCCGCAACCACTGGACTTTCGACACCAACAAGCCTGAATGGGCTTCCTATGCCGGACAAGGCAACCATAACCTCCGTGTAGCTGATGTCGATGGCGACGGATGCGACGAGATAACGTATGGTTCCATGGCTGTCGACAACGACGGTCGTGGACTTTACAATACGGGCATGGGCCATGGCGATGCCATTCACCTGATGGCTTTCGACCCCACAACCGATTGCATGCAAGTATGGGACTGCCATGAGAACAAACGCGATGGCTCTGACTTCCGCGATGCAGCGACAGGTAAGGTCATCTTCCAAATTCCCAGTCACAGCGATGTAGGACGCGCTATGGCTGCAGATATTGACCCCACCAACCCGGGTGTCGAGATGTGGTCTACCGATAGCCACGGTATCCGTAACATCAAAGGCGAAGTACTGAACAAGGCGCAGGATGCTAACGACCCTCAACACGGCAACACCCTCCGACTTGGCGGCAAACGACTGTCCGTCAATTTCGGTATCTGGTGGGATGGCGACTTGCTCCGCGAGCTACTCGACCATGAGACAGTCACCAAGTACGACTGGAAAGAAAAGACCATACAAACCGTCCAGCATTTCGACGACTGTCAGTTCAACAACGGCACCAAGTCGAACCCCAACCTATCAGCAGACATCCTCGGTGACTGGCGTGAAGAGGTGCTGACACGCGATCGCGACAGTCGTGAGTTACGCCTATATGTAACGACCATACCCACCGACTATCGCATCAATTGCCTCATGGAAGACATTCCCTATCGCCTGTCCGTAGCCGCCGAGAATGTCGGGTATAACCAACCCCCCGAACCCGGTTTCTACCTAGGTCCCGACAAGACAGACTATCTGAAATAGAAAACACGAAGAAGGCTGAGCTCCTACTCAGCCTTCTATGTTGTTCTAATCGAAAAATCCTGGTTGTTTGTATTCTATTCCCATCTCATGGTCGATAGCAGCCATCAGGCCTTGCACCTGTGCCATGGCGAACATACGTCCCAGCAGGGTGTAGCCAGAGTTATGGCCGTGGCTGGTCTCGTCCATCACACCACCAGGCGCATCGGTGAATGTCATGCCATGGTCGACACGCATGGGTAGACGGCGGCCGCTGTTGCACTTCCCCTGACGCTCAGCCTCTTCAAAGATATGCACCAGCTGCACCAGATCAGCACGTCCACCCAGATGCGAGGCTTCGGTGAAATTGCCGTTGGGGAAGATGTGGCAGGAGCGCAGATGCACGAAGTGGGTGCGGTCAGCAAACTCACGGGCCATGGCCGGCACGTCATTATGCTCACCAGCCGACAGCGAGCCTGCACAGAACGTCAGTCCGTTATGACGGTTGGGCACAGCATCAAGGAACCAACGGATGTCCTCGGCGTTGCCCACGATGCGAGGAAGACCGAAGACAGGATATGGTGGGTCATCGGGGTGTACACACATGTTGATGTCGTATTCCTCGCAAACGGGCATGATGGCCTCCAGCCAGTATTTCATATTGGCCTGCAACTGCTCCTTGCCAATACCCTCGTATAGCTTCAGCAACTCACGGAACTTCTCCACGGGAGCGGCATCGCCCTCTTTGAAGTTGCCACTAACAAAGCCCTGCGTCTTGATGACGATATTTTCTACCAACGCGTGGTCACTCTCAGGAGTGGCATCCTTGGCCATCGCATCAGCCTCGGCCACGAGGTCGCGCTGCCAGTTGGCATGACGTTTGGAGAAGGCTGCCCAGTCATCGCGGGCCTCAGCACGCTTCAGGATATAGATGTCGAAATAGGCAAAGGCACCCCAGTCCATGTAGAGGTTCGTCGAGCCGTTAGGGTTCTCGTGCAACAGGTCGGTACGCGCCCAGTCGAGCACAGGCATGAAATTATAGCAGATGCAGCGGATGCCCTCGGCAGCCAGGTTGCGCAGCGACTGCTTATACACCTCTATCTGTTCATCGCGGTCAGGACCACCATACTTGATGGTCTCCACCACGGGCAGCGACTCCACCACGCTCCAGCGCATGCCATACGACTCGATATACTCACGCAGGTCGCGAATTTTCTCACGCGTCCATACCTCACCAAGGGGCACGTCGTGCAATGCCGTGACGATACCCTCTACTCCGATTTGTCTCAATTGGGCAAGCGTAATCTTATCCTTCTTGCCAAACCAACGCCATGTTCTTTCCATAGACTACAATATTTGTTTTTTAAATTCTTTGGCTACAAAGATACAGAAAAATTGTGAATAAGACAAAGAATAAGAAAATTTTTCTTATCTTTGCAGTCAGTTTTACTACTATAACTCATTTACAAAACAAACATGAAACATATTCTTCTGATCACATCCATGCTGACCGTTGCATTACAGATGCAGGCAGACACACGTAAGGTAGAGTCGCTGAACATGGGGTGGACGTTCAGCTACGACTCCTTGTTTACGAACGCCCGACAAGTAGACGTGCCGCACGACTTCCAGATAGAACAGCCTTGGATAGCCCCTGCTGCCGATGAGAAAGCGGATAATTCCGATGCGG
>ERZ842401.4346-NODE-4346-length-16577-cov-9.432817_pt1 | contig 16577 bp, 6 predicted proteins | sample MGYA00521270_ERZ842401 | MGnify/ENA primary metagenome ERZ842401 (study PRJEB31892, sample SAMEA3878208) | bioreactor metagenome | biome: Moose rumen | place: Sweden | collected 2011-10 | study: EMG produced TPA metagenomics assembly of the PRJEB12797 data set...
TGAGACCGCCGTCCGTATGTATCCCAACGATGAGACGGCCAACCTGAATGCCGCCGTCATCGCCCTGAACAAGAACGACCTCGCTGCTGCCGAACGCTATCTGGCCAAGGCCGGCCGTAGCGCCGAGGCGCAGAATGCCCGTGGCGTGCTGGCTGCCAAGCAGGGCCACTATCAGGAGGCGGAAGCCGCCTTCCGCCAGGCCGCCCGGCTCTCCGAGGCCCAGCACAACCTTGAGGAACTGCAGCGCGTGGCCGCACAATAGAAACAACCGCGGTCTCCGAATAGGCCGCGATCGGATAAATCAGGCACCTGCGTGTGCCGCAGAGGTCTTTGACTTATTGGAACCCTGTAGAAGAAATAATTGGTCGATTCCTTTGCCGGATTGCAAATAATTTGTATCTTTGCAGCCGAATATAAATTGATTGACTAAGATGACAGCGATAGAGATGAATGCTGAACTGTTTCTGAAGTTAAGTCAGATAGCAGAGAACAGCAGTTACGTGGAGAAGACTTTAGCCTTTTTACGGGAACTGACAAAAGAGTCGCCAGCGCAGACTCGTGGCCTCGCCTATCAGGAGATGCTAAGGCGCCTGTCAGACTTTCAGGAATATGAGCAGGGATGGGACGATGCAGACGCACGCCCTTTGAACAAGGGAGTTGTGAAGAATTTCAAGAAAGTGCTCGAACTTAGTTCCGACAGTAACTTGAGCGGGTGGACTATTTTCCCCGCTGCTAACGGCACATTGCTCCTAGAGTATAAAGCATCTGAGGCAGGCATCAATATTGGAAGGGATGATTTCTCCTACTATATTCTAAAATCTGATGGGAGTGTAGAAGGAAAGAACCAACAAAAGTTTTCACCCTCCGCCATTCTCGAAACTATGCAGTACATTAGCCATGCTCAGTGACGAAGAGAATGTAGCACGAGTCATTTTCTCGCCGCGTATGATTTATAATGGTGAGTTGCAGACTGAGGCATTCCGCCTTAGGGAGCATATTGCCGAAAACTATCTTTCTGTACTTAGAATGTGTTTCCCTACTTGGGAAGAGGATGTCTTGAAGATTCCACAGCGCAAAAACCGTCAACTTTATGGCTACACTGAAATGAATGTGGGAGAAATCAGGAATGCGGGATTTATGGAGGTATGCTTCGATGTGAAAGTCTCTGACAATTTCCTGATCAAATCTCATGCCGGCATCTTCATCACCGTCAGCGGAGAACAGTTAATAGGAGGGAAACGCCTTAATAGCATCAAGGATAATGCAGCGCAAGATTTCCTCTTGCTGCTTATTCAAAGGCGTTTGGTAGATATTGCTCGCAAGAAATTGCAGGTAATTAAGAGCAAGTCTCTTTGACCTAAAGCCGAAAGTCCCTTGGAAAAGTGACGAGTAATGGCAAAAAGTCCCTTGGAAAAGTGACGAATAATAGTAAAAAGTCCCTTGGAAAAAAGACACAGATTCCATAAGATACGGTGAAAAGGCTTTACATTGTTGAAGCGTTTCTTCTTTCTTTTTAATTCTTTTGCAGGGATTCCCGAGTCATAACGACGGGCGGGGATGCCGTGATGGTGTCTTGTGCCCAGATAGATAGAAACGAGAAGACAATTTATAATTTACTTTATTAATAACAATTTAAAACTTACAATTATGAAAAAAATGTTTTTCTTAGGAGCATTGTTCGCAGTAGGGCTCGGCTTCACTGCATGCTCAAGTGACAAGGATGATGTTGCGGAAAGCAACTTTCTGGACAAGTTTGATGCCAATGGCCAAGCTTACATCTCGTTAGGTATTAATTTACCGACAACTTCTGGTGCTACACGTGCTGCTAATGATGACTATGATGACGGAACTGAGGCTGAATATGCTGTAGTAAATGCGAATAGTCTTTTCATTATTTTCTCAGGCGACAATGAAAGTAATGCAACAGTGAAAAGTGCTTATACACTGAATCCATCTACAGATTGGGCGATGGATGGAAATACTGCCATCACTAAAAAGGCTATTACTCAAGCTATCAAAAAAGATGGAATCGATGCTTCTGATAACATATATGCTTTAGTCGTCCTTAACGCACAGTCGTTACTTTCTGCTGATACAGACAATAAGTTGAAAGATGGAAGTAGCAATGACCTTTCAAATAAAACTTTGGCCGAAGTAAATACTGCTATAACAGCAAGTCTTACTACTGCAAATTTGAATGCAACGAATTTCATTATGACGAATGCACCTATGACGAATAGGGCAAGTGGTGGTGCAACACCTTCAACAGCATTATGTTCAACGCTTAGTTTGATTGACAAATCTAAAATTTTCGCTACTTCAACTGAGGCAGAGGCTGCTCCGGCAGCAAATGTTTATGTAGAGCGTATGGCTGCCAAAATTACGGTGAATGGGACGGCTTCTGGTAATTTAACAACAGATAATACTGTAGGCTATACAATTAAGGGATGGGTGCTTGATAATCTGAATCCCTCTTCTAATTTAACAAGGGTGTTCGACGTTGCTTGGATTGATTATCGTTCGGTTAACATAGCAGGTGATGCATATATGCCCTATCGTTTCACTTCTCTAACAGAAATAGAAGCAGGTGCAGGTCTTTATAGAACTTACTGGGCTACTAGTAAATCAAATTCTCTTTCTGGCAAGACTCCAACCACTCCCTTTACAGCGGAAACTCCAACAGCATTGGCATTGAACACCAGTACTTATTGTTGTGAAAATACAACGACTGTTGCCAATATGACTGAGGAGAACTCTACTCGTATAGTGGTGGGCGTTCAGTTTAATGGCGGAAATCCGTTTTATACAATTTCTCTGCAAGGTACGGATGAAATGTATACTGAAACAACTGCCAAGACATACGTACAAGGCTATCTGGCTGGCCAAACGGCAGTCAAGGACTGGTTTACTACTTATTTCGATGGCACTGCTGAGTTGGCTGATGTCATAACAAAATGTTCGGTTACCCTTGGTGCAAATGCAACAGATGCTTCAAAGATAGATAATATTTCTGCAACAATGACAGGTGCAGACTTGTCGTCTTATACTTTTAAGGGTTCATACGATGCTGATGCTGCCATTGCTGCTTTTAATGCTCTTTCAGTTGTGACTGGTTTAAGTTCTGCATTTACAATGAAGTATTATAATGGTGGCTTGGCTTATTACCCCATCTTCATTGAGCATTTTGGTGACACCTACACTCCATGGCCTGATACAGAGGGTACAACAACTAATGTGGTTTATGTGAATTCTACGTATGATAGTGGTATAACAGCTGAAGAGCGTTACCTTGGCCGTTGGGGTGTGGTTCGAAACAACTGGTACATTATTACTGTAAGTGGTATCAGCCATATTGGTGAGCCTAATATTCCAAATCTTACTACAACTCCTTTGGATCAGTCAAAGAGTTATCTGTCATTGAAGATTGCCGTTACACCGTGGGCTAAGCGCATTCAAGATGTAGTCCTTTGATGATGAGATAATTATTCATAATTGTAATATGCGGGGCAGGAAGCCCTGCCCCGCATTTACAATGTGAAGAAGGAAAAGATAAGAAGGAAACGTGAATAGAGACAGAAGATACAGACACGTCATCGCGATGCTGCTGGCAGCAATGCTGCTGGCCGGCTGCTACGACTACGACCAACTGGAGACGGTCGAGGACGCGCCTGTGGATATCCTCTCACGTTTCAATGCTGAGGGCAAGGCGTGGATGACGCTTCAGATTCCTCTCGGCAACCAGACGATGACACGCACGGCGTTTGATGACGGTTCGGATGACGAATGGAAAGTGAAGGACGTCTATATCCTGATCTTTGCAGGAAGCAGTGAGGCTACGGCGAAGTTTGCCAGTGCCTACAAGGTGGAAAACCCAGGCTTGGCTCCATCTGCATACGAGCAAATCACGAGAACAGTCACTTTCACCATCAACGACGCCAACATCAATACGGGTGACAGGCTCTACGTGTTCGCACTTCTGAACAATAACGCAAGTGCCATCACAACTTCCTCGTTCCCTGCTACCAGTGTCACTTTCGCCAACGGCGGTTCGAGCGTCACACTCACAGGAGGTTTGTCATTAGCATCTGACCTGAACAGCATCAAGATAGCCAACCTCAAGGACAGCGAAGGCTACTTCCTGATGACAAATGCCACGCTGGCCGATGAAGCCAGTACGAGTGCAGGGCTTTCGACGCTTGTGGAGGTACCTGCCACTTACTTCTTCTCCACTCAGGCAGACGCAGAAGCCAACCCAGCCGGGCACATCAATGTGGAACGTCTGGCTGCCAAAACGACTGTTGAGAGCGGCATCTCTACCTATTATATATTAGGTAACAGTTACGCCACGTTCGTAAGCGGCGACCTGGAGTGGGCTATCGACAATTACAACACCTCGAGTTATGCCTACCGCCATCTTTCAGCCGTCAGTTATCCGCGCTTTGTGGAGACCAGTGCCATTGAGAGCCACTATCCGCTGAGATATCGTACCTACTGGGGCGAAGATGCGAATTACGCTGGCAATAGCGGTTTGACTTATGTGGATCATTCGGCTTATAACGCCGATAATTCTGCTATCAGTTGGAGTAGTCTCGGCAGCGGCTATCCGCAGTATTGCGCTGAGAACACCTTCGATGTCAGCCACCAGCAGGATGACTGTAGCACATCAGTATTGGTGCGCCTCCAATTGAATGCGGGCGGCGATTTCTACACCACCAGCGTCACAGGGCAGGACATTATCTTCCAGCCACCCTCGACGCCGTTGACCGAAGAGGGCACCAGCGCCTCGTCGTCATTCGTCCGCACCCGTTCCAGTCAGGTGACTTACGACGGTACCAACATAGCCACCATCGACGACTATCTGCGCACGTGGCTGATGCAGCAGTCGTCAGCCCTCCGCCAGTGGGTGAGAGACTATGCGGGCAACGAGCCGCGCCACATCACTATCGCCGTGAGCGGCAATGCCGCGACGGGATTGGCCACGGGCACCATCGGTCAGACGGCACAGGAGAGCACGTCGGCAGGCTATGCCAAGTTCGCCACGGAAATCGATGCCTATAGTGGGACAGATGGAAAGACGCTGCAAGCCTATCTGCAGGCCCTGCTCAACAGCCTTACCATCCGTTTCTACGACGACGGCTACTGCTACTACCGCGTGCTGATCCGTCACTTTGGCAATACGGAGACTCCGTGGCGGTCAGTGCCAGCGATGAATGGTAGCGGAACTGACGAGGCCTATAAATTTGACTACACCACTGGCACGGCCTTCACAGGCACGACCGACGAAATAACTGCTGCAAAGAGTCTGGCCTACTTAGGCCGCTACGGCATGGTGCGCAACAACTGGTATAACATCAGTATTAACAGCGTGACTCACGTCGGCTCCCCCATCATCCCCGCCCTGACCCAAGATGCCGACGACCAGGTGGAGCAACTGCTTAACGCGACGCTGAGAATCAGTGGGTGGGAAGGACACGAAATGATATTGCAATAAAGAACAGAACAAATATATATTAATAAGGTGAAGCGAAGTTTGTACATATTGACCCTTGGCCTGCTGTTAGGAATGTTCCTGACGGCCTGCCAGACTGAGGCGCTGCCCGGCGAACAGACGGGAGGCGGCTCGAAGACGGTCGGTATGCCAGACACCTGCTATATCAACCTGCATATCGTGAACAACTCGCAGCCCGCCACTCGTGCCGTCGTTGACGCCACCTCGGCAGAAAACGCAATTTACGATGGTATCCTCTGCATCCTGGAGGGCGACACAGAGGGAAATGCTGCATTGAAGAGTGCTGTCGTGATAGACCAGTTGCTGAACAACAGCACTGATGGATATGGTGTGGGCAATAATGGCACGAGCGTCAACGTGATCCAGCAGTTGCCCATCCAAACTTACGCTTACACTAAAAATCTCTATGCCCTCGTGCTGCTGAACACCACAGAGTCGGGATTCACTGTCAGCAATGGCATGCTTTATCACAATGGAACTACACAGAGCGGCAAGACCCTCAGCCAGATTCAGAATCTGAAAATAAATGGCATCGGCAGCACGGAGAAGTACGTAGGCCTCTTTATGGCCAACAAGAACGGGCAGTTGCCACAGGTAACCAGCACTTACCTCTTCGATACGGAAAGCGCGGCCCAGTCCGGCAGCCGTCTCACGATTGAGGTGGAGCGTGCTGCTGCCAAGGTCAAAGTAACCAATGATATAGGCTCCAAATCGTTGTCGGGCATCAATCTGAATGGTAGTTTCACCAGCCATCCCAAGATTCATAAGATGACCTGGACGCTCAATAAATATAACGCCAGTGCCTTTGCCGTGGGTGGGGGCGACGGTGATACAGGCGCATTTGACTACGACCTGACTTTCTCTTCCGATAATGACTTCAGCGTATTCCACCAGCGATCCTACAATAGCGGTGATGAAATATATATAGGCGAGAACAACAGCAGCACCCAGACGGAGGTGGTGGTGGAGGTGCAGTTGAAGGATGCCTCTAATGTACTGCTGGGTGACTGCTTCCAGTATACAACCGCCGGCCATAACCTGTTTGTAGGCCAGTCACAATATGTTCAATATCTGAAGACAGTCTTGACAGACGGGCTGAAATCCACTTACAACCTGACGGCAAGAACTGCCGATGAGATATTCCTGAATGCGAAGGTCGTCATACAGACTGACGGCTCAGTGACCATCACGCTCACTAATACTGCATTCAATGCTACGGAGCAAACGGGACTGGCAGGCTTGGCCGCCTATCTCAGTGGTCGGACAACCTACTTCCGTGATGGCAAGATGTACTATACCTATCAGATAGGCAGCAATGTGGTGCGCAATAACTCCTATGACTTGAAGTTGGAGGAAAGTTCTAGTTCCGGTCCCCAGCCAGCCACTGCCACCTTCATCTTCAACCTTGGTACCGACGGGCAGACGGCGACGTTCAGTGAAGGTTGGTTCAAGGCAAGCGATGTGACTTATGGTAGTAACTTTACAATTTCGGGAAGTGAAAAAGGACAGACAATATTTGAATCCTCCTCGAAAGAAACTTCGGCTGCGGAAACTAATGCCATCTACTTTTCAATCACCCCTGACGATGGCCTGACTTTCACGCCTACAAATGTCTCGTTCAAAGGAACTCGCTATGGGACTGACGGTGGACAGATCGTTGTGAATTGGATAAATAGTGACGGAACGTCGGTCAGTTTAACGGATGGTTCTTTTTATTTAAATCGAAATAATGCTACGCCAAGTGTGACAGAATGGAGTAAAGAAGTAACAGGTGCTGCTGCCAACAACGGGCCTTGTGGATTGAAACTCAACATTTATACTTTGGATCCAACCAAGCAGGTCGGCTTCTCCGACATCATCATAGAGGGAATCATCAATGGGGCACCCCTCAGTGAGGGAAGTATCAAGGGAATAGGCAGGAATGCCCCCTAAACAATATGGAATAAAAAAGGTATAAGATATGATAAGAAATAGGAATCTGTGCAAACTGTTTGGCCAGTGGCTGCTATTACTGCTGCTTTTTTCCTCCTGCTCGATGATGCGGGAGGACCGTAGCGACTGCCCTGACTGTCGCAATCCGCTGCGCATCACCCTGCGCTACGACTATAATATCCAGCGTGCCAATATGTTCAGCGACCACGTGGAGGAGGCTACCGTCTATGTGGTGGATGAGGCTACTGGCACCGTCATCGACACGCAGACGGCTCAGAACACCTCTCTCTCACAGCCGTTGCGCGACCCGTCGTTTGCCTTCAACTTCGAAGGATTGGCTGCTGGCAGGTACCGCCTCTATGCCACAGGCCGCTCTAAGGCCGACAGTCCTATTAGCATCACTACCCCTGACATCGCCGAGAGTATGAGTAAGTTGCACTTCTCGTTGCCAGTCGCAGGTACAGCCGTCACAGCCCAGCGCCTTGATACACTTTGGAATACCCTGACGCCTGTGGATATCACCGTGCCGGAGAATGAGCCTGCTGAGGCGACTGTCGGCTTGATGCGATTGACGAATGATCTGAACGTGATGATCTTCCGTCGCGACAATGCCACTGATAATAGTCACGAGCGTTATGATGTCAGCGTGACCGACAATAGCCCTGTATTGGGCTACGACAACGCTCCTACGGATGAAAGCCCCATTGTATTCAAGCCCTTTGCCGCATGGACTACCGAGACCTATGTCGATGAAAACGGGGCCAATTCTTCGGAAGGTACGCTTGCCGAGCGCAACGCCCATTACGACCTCTCGCTCTCACGCCTTATCGCCCACAGCGATGCCCGTCAGAACCCGCGCCTCATCATCCGTAGCCGGGAGTCTGGCCGTGATATCGTGAACATCGACCTCTGCTACTATCTCGCCCTGGCTCGCAATGCCTACGAACTGCAGCACTATGGCCAGCAGGAATACCTCGACCGCGAATACGACTACCGCCTCGACTTCGGCATCGAGGGGTCAGGCCCCAGCGAGACCTGGAAATATATGACCATCTCGATCAACGTACTCTCCTGGAGCATTCGCATACAGAACGAAGATCTGTAACCTCACAAAGTGTCAGACACTTTGTGAGGCCGCAACCGCGCTCTTTGACTTATTGGAACCTGCAACAAAAAGAGTAATCTCTTGGCATCATTACATACGCATTGTAATAGCGTTACGGATTCGCTGTAATTGTATTACAATGGGTATGTAATAGCATTACAATGGGAATGTAACTGCATTACAATCTGTGTGTAATGATGCTGTGGAGTATCTTTCTCATTGTTAGGAAGCCTTCACTCTACTCCGGTGATTTCCCTTAAGTTGTTAGTTCCAAGTCTATACGAGCCACAAGGGACATAAGTCCTATGGTATGAACATTAAGAAGACAAAGATATATGAATATGACGAAAATACATATAGGGAAGATATTAACGACGACCCTCCTGCGTGTCGCCCTCCTACTATTAATGTTGGCAGGTGTGAATGGAGCGTGGGCTACTACTTTCTTCAAGCAGAACTATGAAAGGGAAGCGAATGCGGGTACGTGGGTTTCTCAAAATAATGCAAGTGGTTTGTCATTGATTACCGGAGATGCAACTTATGGAAACTATATCCAGTTTTATGGGGACAACTTAGGTGGTCCACGAACAGCTTATACATCTTTTTATGGAGGGACGGATTTTTATGGGGACTATACTTCATATACTATTGAGTTTGATGCTGCTGTCAGGACTAGTAGTGTGGACGGTTATTATACAGAGTTAGTTGTTGCTAGTGATGGTTATTCTTTAGCGGGAAATAACAATTTTACAGATGTAAATAGTGATAAAAAGAACTATCTTTTCTTATTGAAGAGTGCTAATGTCAAAAATACTACTACATACTATGTCAATGGTGGCAGTACAGATTATACAATTGCAGCCAATACATGGTTTCATGTGAAGTTAGAAGTTGACATTACGAATAAGATAGTAGCCTATTACTTGACAGGTGGTTTAACGGCAAGTGGTACCTATACAATAAACGATGGTTCAAGCTTAAAAGCAAAAGCATTAGTAACTACAATTGGAAGAGGATATTATGGAACCACAAGGATAGACAATATTAAACTCTATGCCAATGACGGGAGTTATACCTATTATGTCACTTCACGATTGGGAAGTACAGGTGTTGGAACACAGATTACTTCTGGAACAGTAACGTCTGGATCTTCTGTTACCGTTGCTTATCCTCAGTATATTCTTTCTGGCACAACGCTTTATAGGATTAAGAATAATAACAGTGGAGATTATTATCGTCAGACTATTACAGTCAATGAAGAGGGGCAGGAATTGGTTCTTTATTATAATGAAGGTAGTACGATTGAGGACGTCATTTACTTCAAAGAAGCAGAGGATATCGAAGGGGCTACGCCGTATACGGTAGCAGCAGCCTTGAGCAGAGGTTCGATGGCCAATACCGCAAGGTTCCCTGATGAGACTGTAGTGGAGACAATCCCAATGGGAAAATATGTAATCGGACGAAGAACTATAGGTAAAAGTGATGATATAAAAATCATAATAGGACTTGATGGTTCTGATTTGTTTACGTTTCCCCTTACCTATTCTCCTATGGAGGAACCTTCAGATGAAGTGACGATTAATAAGATAGCTCCTCTTACTGTACGCGGTGGTGACGGTAGTGGTCGATGTCTGGACTGGCTCTATATAAAAAAGAAAGGCATTGCTTTTGAGATAAGCAATCTGACAATGCCACTAAAAACACAAACATTGGGGTTGTATGCCAATCTGAATGCGACCGTAGAATCCAGTAATACTTCAGTGGCTACAGTCGTAAACAATGGTGACGGCACTGTGACAGTCATTGGCGTGGCGCCTGGCTCGGCAACAATTACTGCGACGGATGGGGCTTTTACGACAACGTTGGAACTGACAGTTATTAATCATCCATTCTATTGGTCAAGCAATGTGGGGTCATGCCGTTTTACGTCTGTCAGGCCTGCGGAGATTCCTGCATCGCTTCCTTCGCTAACTAACACCACTGGGAATAGTGTAACTTATAGCAGCAGCAATACTGATGTTGCCTATTTCCTTGATCCCAGTGACTACAACTCTATACGATTGAGTGGCACAGGAACCACGACCATCTCGGCTGCCAGTGGCATTTATTTGGACAGTTATACTTTGACCGTTACCAATGCTGCCGGCACAAGTTGGGATTTCATTAACACCTATAAGGAGCATAGAACTGCTAACGATATGACAGGCAGTTTTTGGACAGGAGATGATCGGTCACATTGGAATAATGTAGAACTGGGCAGTTATCTGGATAATGGTACCACCTATCAGATGCAAAACAATTCCGGAACCGATATTTTCCCAGGAATCACGGTCTATGCTACTTTCGGATTGAAAGTTGGCAATCTGATACTCGATAATGTTCGTGGTCTATGGAATGGCGGTGGTGGAGATAGCAAACTACAGAAATTCTATGTACACTGTGCAGAACAATACGTTCCCAAAGGCTCTATTGTCACAGTCTATACAACCTATGGCACAGCCAATGCTGGATTGTGTTCTTCGGGTGGTGAATTCCTCGGCAGTGGTCAATACAGGGTGACTGGCGATGAGGGCATCACCTTCCTCGTGACAGATGACTATCGCCTTTCTAAGATTGAAGTGAGTCAACTGGGTGCCCGCACCTTTGGATGGGAGAGCAACAGTGGCAGTTATCCCCTAATGGAAATCAATGAGGACAATACACCCAAGAATATGGATAAGATGGTGTACCTGAACCGTAATATTGATATGTCGGGCACTATCAACTATACAAGTAGCAATTTTGGATGTGCTTCATTTGCCACTCCTACCGATTATACAACCTTGCACTTGAAGCGACCCGGTACGACCACCATCACTGCTACGATGACAACGGGCGGGCAGACCTACACTGCGAGCTATGAACTGACGGTGACGGCTGCGGAGTTGACTTCCGCCAGCCAGTTGGGCAGTTGGGACAGTGAGACCAATGTCTTCACCTTTGGTTCTAACGAAGGCTATATTAATGGTGTTACCACACTGACGAATACAGACTTCACTGGCGGTGGAGTGGTCGGACTGACAGCCACGCTTGGTAATACGACAGAGAGTAGTCTCGTGATGGCTCAGGAGCATACGGAAAATGGTTTCGGCTATTCAATGAAGAGTATCGACTATAACGGCTGGAGTTTTGTTTATCTGCCAGGAGAAGGCAAAGAGCCGACGATGGGAAGTTATATGAAACTGAATACGGTTCAGCACGGTGCCTTGATAGCCACTGGTACGTTTGGGGCTTCCACAACGAAACTGTATAATAAGACTGACGACAAGTTTATGGACTATACTTCCATCTCGACTACGGAACTGGTGTCGGAAGAGTTGGAAAAGGACAAGGAATATTATCTTTATAATAGTCCATATAGCACGATGTATCTTAACTCTTTTGGTTTCCTGCCAGTTTTGCATGACAAACAGAATGATCCGGATGACAAGTACGACCTGAGGAACGTGCGCAGAGGCATGGTGGTAGAGTTGGTTGTAGGCTGTACCAAGGCCAATGGCATCTCAAACCTGATACTGACTGATGCCATCGCTCAAGTCCATTATGTAAAAGGTTTGGAAGAGCAGACGATAGAAACCTATGCCGTGGATAAAGACACTGACGACCCGTTTACGATATACATACGTGTGGCTGAAGGTGGTGATGATGTCATCATCTACAGTGCACGTGCCTATTACAAGGAGCCGGAATTAAGTCTCGCTTATCCGCTGATGGCTGTCTATAATGTCAATGGTAACTGGGGAACCTGGGAAAGTAAGGATATCAATACGATGTTCCGTTCGAATACGGGAATTGCCACTGCCTTTGATGTAGGTGGACTACCAACATTCTCTGCGAAGGCTGGGGAAACTGATTATTCTGCCGACTTTAAAGCCCCCACAGAGAGCAGTACTTTTACCAAAACCGGCGATATACAACTGCTGGATCGCAAGGCTTCTATCCGCAGTACAGGTTTAGCCTCCCAAACGACAATCACGGAGGCAACAGTTTCTACGGAGGTAGAGCAAGAGAGTACGGCCAGGGGCTATAAGCCAGGAGATACGTTCACGGCAACAGCAGATATTCATGTCATACCATTCCCGTATACCTGGGATGCTTCGACAGGAGCAACGGCATTGAAAACCTATCATGTGGAGGTCGGTACATCACCATTCCTGACACTCGGCCCTTCGTGCTATAAGGTGTATGCCCCGGCAACAGAAGGTACAGGTACTGACAGGCGTGTCTATAGTCGTTACGACTACCCGCAAAGCGATGACCTGCCCAATTCCTGGATATCTATTCCCGTCATCAAGGGAATGAAAGTGTCGATTACCAGTTATGGTGACGAGGATCGTGTAACTGGTGGAGGATACCCGCTGCAAATCAGTAATGTCACGGATACCAAGGGATATGCCACGGCAACGCTTGATATTTATTCAACCTCAAACACCGTCGACTTTATCGCAAAGGGTAATGGCTATGTAGATATATACAACCGCTCGGATGTGAATGTCTATATAGAGCGTATCGTTGTGTCAGCTCCTTTCCTGGAGTTTGAGGACGGGCCAGACCCGGAAGTCAGTTGGAGTGCTACCTATCAGAACAGGGTTATCAACAAGCCATTAGGCTCAGAGGTCACGATTGGTTATTCAAATACGCCTTCTGCCGATCAGGTGGCAAGTATGACCAGCGATGGTGTTTTCACATTCAAGGATCTCCATGCGCAAGTGGATCCTGGTACGGTAACGGTGGAGGCCACTGCTACAGGAACAAGTGGCTTGGAACCTTGCTGGGGAGAATATACCATTCATCTGGTGAATTTCTATTTCACTCCATCTGTCTACAATTATCCAATGACAGGTAAATCGGCAAGGTACCCCTCCACTGCTTTACTTGAGGGTGTTACAAAACTAGTCTTGAATGGGGTGGACTGGGTAAATCTAACCGACGATGTGCGGTCGAAGGTGACCTTTATGGTCTCTGCACCGGGTGAGGTGAATGGTGTACCTAATCAGGCTAAAGGAATTCTGGATACTGACAAGCAGACGGGGGATCTTGTAGATATAAGTATTGAAAATCCCTATTATATGGAGGTCCGTAATGACGGGCAGTTGATTATTACCGCCGTCTACCGTAAGGATAACGGCACGGTAAGTACGGTGAAGGCCACACTTACAGTGAATATCACGATGTCGGACTATGCAGGGTTTAAGTATGCTGCTCCGATTGTAAGTTCAGATAAGGGCAGTTACACATTTGGAGGCAATTCGAGTGACAATCCATTAGTGACAGATAAGACCAATATCAAATATGCTTGTGAATATGTAGGTAAAAATGAAGCTTATACTTCGTGGACTCAGGCCGGAACAACCCTGTCAAGCCTACAGCCGGGAGCCTATCATGTTCAGGCATTGGATGCAAACAATGCTGATGCCCTGATTGATGAGTTCTATCTGACGGTGGCCTATCCTGTACAGGATCCTGATGACGCGGGGATAGCCAATCCCGTCACTTCGCAGAGTTGGGTCTTCAATGAGGGCCTGAGCAACAAAGACGGTTCAACATTGAGTCTGCCCGCAGGACAATACAATGATGACTGGGCGAAAGGAATGCCTACCAACCGGACTGAGGAATACCGCTATCGCCATGCCATCAATGGCAGCAATGGGTTTATTGTGAAACAGACGGCTGGCCTCGTGGTGATAGCCAAGGAAAGCACGGTCGCCCCGGAAACGGATGCCTCGCATATAGAATCGGCAGTAGGCGATGCCTACTTTAGCGCTTATACCGGACCGTCCTATAATTATGTGTATCCTAACATCGGATTGCATAAGAGTACGCTCATTATTCCGAATCTGCCTAAGGGGACGTATGTCGCGGTAGCCTGGAACCGTACGGGAAGTGGTAACGGTAACACCGTAGAATTGGAAAACCTACTTGATCTGGAAGGAAAGGCCATTGATGAAATCCAGTTCGGTGCATCCGTGACTGATGTGGCATCAGCCTCAAAGGTTGCAGGCGAGAATCAGGGCTATTATACGTTCCGCGTGGCTCAGGAAGGTAACGTTAGTTTCACCCAGAATGACAAGGGTACGACGCGTATAACGGAGATTCATGTCTATTATGGCGATCCTGATATTGTCAATGCTGCTGATGATAAATATTATAACAGTAACGCAACGGAGATATTCAAGGGCTCAGGTATGACACAGAAACTGATGGCCTACAAGGAATCTAATCCTGATGGTACAGCGGATTCTAATAGTGGTTTACAAGAGTTGAATGGTATTATAACTACTGAGGGGGAACCTTTTGGGCAGTGGCTGACAAACTATCTGAGTTTTAATGCACCAAACGGCCAGCCTGAATTCCGCATGGTCAATATGGACGTAACGCTCCAGCCAATGACGATGGACCTTTCACAGACTTATTTCGAGTCGAACAGAGGAGGATACACGGTACCGGGATTTACATTCACCGAAGGCTGTTGGGGAAAGGCCATCATGAGTGTCGGTGTACGTGATGATAACGGCTATCTGGTAGGATATCGTCAGTATCGCCTTACAGTGGGGCTGAGGACCAAGCAGGTGTACCCTAAGACTTGGGACTTTACCCGCTACTTTGACAACTCTACTGTAAAGATAGAGAATTCGCCGATCACTGTCTTAGAGACAACGGAGAACTTGAATACGAAGACATCACTCCAGACGAACATAGGTTATCCAGACTGGTCACATACAACCGAGGCAACCAGTACCTGGGCTGACGGCAATAACTTGATGACCAAGAGTGGAACAGAAACTTACCAGCAGTATGGCTATAATGAATATTCGTCATACTATGTAGATGATGCTTCGCTGGCTTGTAATCTCGGCAAACAAAATGCACAGGGTTTCATCATCGAGGAAATGCGCGGACTGCGCTTTGCAATACCTGAAGTAGAAGCCGATGCAGAGAAAGGTATTGCTGAGGATAAGGACAATAAGTTGCAGTGGGTGATGCCCGAAGGCAATGTCGGGTATGGCGATAATAGTTATCTGTTGTTTAATGGCAGAATGACTTTGGCAAAGGTTGATGATCCAAATTCTAATGATTATTACGTCTTTATAAGGAGTTCTCGGAAGCCAGACGCCTTTACAAATATAGAAGAAGTGGCTTCCTCTGACGAGTACTATGGCATCGTGGATGAATCTGAAAACCAATATGTCTACCATGTCACTGAGAATGAAGACATCACGCTTGAATTCACCTCTGATACGCAAATATATGGTATTGGCGTAACCAACATAAAGAAGAATGCTATTCATCAAGTAGGTGACTATGGATGGGCTACCGAGAGTCGCCATGTAGATATAGACCATACGTTGACGGGCTATTATACAAAACACGATTTGCAGGCCTATGAGGTGAAATACGAAGACTATGACCTGAATACGGCGACAGTCAGCCTGACAGAAATCAAGAATACAGATACGCTGACGGACGGAAATGGTACAGAATTCCAAGATAGGGGCTATGTGGCTAAAGGCAATGGTATCGTGCTGAGGGAGTCTAATATCACTGGAGGAAATGACACATATAACGTACCCTTCTTTGTTCCGGCCATCACTACAACCCAGCCTGCAAAAATTAGTACGGAAAATATGATGCGACCGAATCTGGTGAGAAAGACATATGATGCAGAGACGGAAGACGGCTATACACGCTTCTTATTAACGAACATCCATTGGACATATAATAGTACTCATGACCTGAGCACAGATGAGGCCGGCGGAGTTCAAGAGGCAGATGCGGCTGGATTCTATCGGCATCATATTTGGTCTACTACCAGTGATGCTGCTTTCAAGAATACAATGGCAGCCAATACGGCTTATATGCTTGTGCCTACGGGTCAGTTACCTGTTGCTGTATGGGAATTCCAGTCGGCTCCTTCAGGTGTCCGTCGCAATACCATCGCCATCCGCTTCGATGACATAACGGACATCAATGGCACGCGACTGGATGCAGACG
>ERZ842401.4347-NODE-4347-length-16576-cov-10.540282_pt1 | contig 16576 bp, 17 predicted proteins | sample MGYA00521270_ERZ842401 | MGnify/ENA primary metagenome ERZ842401 (study PRJEB31892, sample SAMEA3878208) | bioreactor metagenome | biome: Moose rumen | place: Sweden | collected 2011-10 | study: EMG produced TPA metagenomics assembly of the PRJEB12797 data set...
CATTCACGGTTAAGACTTCTGCGTTTTCATGATCTTCATGATATTCTTTCGCGTCCGTCTCAGCTCCGGAATTGGTCGGGGCATTCTCGTTTAAGACTTCAACGTTTTCATGTTCATCATGATATTTTTTCTCGTAAGTCTCAGCTCCGGAAATGTTCGGGACATTCTCGTTTATGACTTCAACGTTTTCACGATAATCATGATATTTTTTCTCGTAAGTCTCAGCTCCGGAATTGGCCGGGACATTCTCAGTTATGACTTCTGCGTCTTCGTTCGTCTCAACCTCTGGCGAATTCTCTTCCATATCAACCTCTGGCGAATTCTCTTCCATATCAACATCTTTATCTTCAAAGGAGGCAGCTATGCTGGTGAAATCATAATAATCTTTACCGGCAATCTTACGTGTCATAGTATGACCAAATTTTTCAAATAGTTCGGGGTGTCTTTGCTTAAGGATAATTTTGAATTCTCGCGTGAAACTCCCACGATTAAGAATATAATAATGCGCATCTTCAGCCCAGTCGCAATATAAACTATGAACTTCTTTAGTACTGATTATGCCCTTTTTAACGATTAATTTGATTTTGTCATCATAGAACTCAAAAACGGGGCTTGTGTTATTTTCGAACATCTTCATAGTCTCATAATGCTCTTCACTGAGAGTAAAGCCCTTACCTGATTTAATATTCCGTCTCAGCTTAATATAGCCCTCTAAAATCCAGTTAAAGAAGCCTGGAAGTTCCTCCTTAAGCTCGTTAATCAAATTAAAATTTTCATGACCTTCGTAGCACTTATGAAACGTAACGAACGCGCATCGCGATAAAAATCCCCTCGTAACGTCAGCTACTCTCACCAGGTTATTACATGCTGTAACTAATTTTGCTCGTGGCCTGAACTGTACGTGATTTTGAAATTTATAGCAGGCCATAATATTTTCTCCGGCGACAACCTGCTTGATTATTTCCTGAGACGCTCGGAAGTCCTTTTCAGCATCAAAGCAAATATTTACCATAGAGTTAAGTAAATGAATTCGCTGGAAGTCAACGTTAAATTGAGCCGGGTTTACGAAACTAACGCATTCATCTCCGTATACTGATCTAAGAAGTTCTAACAGAGTTCCTTTACCGTTACGCCCATCACCAAGAAGGAATAACATTTTGTGAATTGGATTTGTCGGGAATAACGGATAAGCAAAAAATTCTTGGATCATGTCAATTTTCTGCTGAGTAATCTGCTCGTTCTTGTAAAACAAAACGTCGTGAAGAAATTTCATTATGCGTGGGCATTTTGCGTTACTGTTGTACATATAGTTAATCTGTATCGAAGAATTATACTCGGGCTTATGAGGCTTAAGGGATTTAATATTCTCGTCAGGAGCATTAAGATCAATAATACCGTTAATGAAATTCGCGACCGGAGATAAATTAAAAAAGTTGTTCAGTTTTGAATTCGGCAGATCAACAGCAGCAGAAATCTTTAACAAGTTCAAAGCTCCGTTAATCCTGTCGCTTCGTCTGAAATCCCCTAAAATATCCGCAATATATTCTTTAATTTTAGTTTCGCGTCTCTTAAGCCAGACACCATGAACGTATTCATAAAAGCCATCATCTTCGACGTATCGCAATAAAAATTTCGGCTTATGCTTTTTCCCGCTCTTGTCGGTGTAGCCTAAAATCTCATTAACAATATCATTTTCAGTGGGAATTCTTAAGGCTTCTTTTAATAAGGCGTCCTTAATTTTCGGCTGAATGCCCGTGCATTTTTCAAGCAAGTTCATGAGCTCTGCACGTCCATTAGTCTTTGCACATTCTTTCAGGAAATCACGGAGATTTTTGTAATCGCTCCCGATAAGCCTTCCAAGTGCGACAATCCCATCATCGGCATTAGCTACTAGATCACCTAAATTCCCGCCCGCTGTGTAATAATCGCTTACGTCCTTAATATACTGCGTAATTTCGAATTCTGATACTTCCGAAGGTCCGGGATAAGCAGATTTTAGAGTGATTTGGTTGTTTAAGCCGACACTTTCTACGACATAATAATCATCGCTTGATTTTATCGTGAAGATATCGCCGGGATTAATTTTGCTTAAGTCAGAATTAGTGTTAAGGACGACTATATTACTATCATGAGTTAAAAAGCATTGTCCTTTAGCTTTACATGTCATGCCTGGAATTTTCTTCGGGACAATGCAAGAAACAAACGGTATTTTATGCTGGAAAAGCTGTTGAGCCATTTTAAGCTGAAAGCCTGTACCAGCACCATCGTTATCAAAGCAGATAAAAACTTTTTTGAATTGCCTGGCTATGCTCAAGAAATAAGGGATTTGCATCTCATTGAAATAACCGCCGACAGGTGAGTTAATGATAAAGCCTTCCTGCTCAAAGCTTAACGCATCAATCTGGCCTTCAAGAATGCATAAGTAATCACTATACGGGTATTCTCGTCCGTCGCTAGTTTTGAACATTGCCGGGAATTTAGCTCTATGCTCAGGTTCAAGTGTATGAAGTCCAAAGGGGACATTTTCGACGTAAAAGTGAGAGATTTTCATTTTTGCGTATTTAGCGCGTTTTTTGTTAATCTTCCACTCGCCAGTAACGTCGCGTCCGGAGTAATAGACAAAATGACCGTTATGCTGATAAGGGACTATAAGACGTTTCATTGTTGCTGAATAACCTATCTTAAGTCTATTAATGCAACTGTCATTAATTCTTCGTGAATGTAGATATTCTCTATCTTCCGGTCTTAACTGAGAATGCCAGTAATCTATACGACGTTCAAGGGTTTTTACGTGTTGCGACCAAGTTATATGGTCATTAGAAATTTCTGCTAATCTATCAGCAGTGATATGACTGCGAGCAAGTTCGTAAATAGCTTGAGATCTGTCGCCGTTATGTTTAGCGTCAGCGCAGAGTTGAATTACGTCGCAATGATGTCGGGGGCCTCCGGGATAACCGAAATCAGTATAGCTATCACCATAAGAAATGAATGAAGTGGGATTTGAGCCGCCACGATAAGAAGCTGAACACCGTTCTCCTTCTATGACGTTCATGCCGAGAATATTGTTGCAATAATCAGTAACAGTGAGACTGGTCTTAATAGCTCTAATGAGCGAAGCATAATCGATATTAGTTTTCATGACACTTGAGCAACTCCGTCCGTTTTCATAAATATATATACACCTGTATCAAGTACATTACGGTTTTATCTTGAAAAAATTTGTTATAGAATTACGCATTAACCGCTTTATGAAGGGGTGTAAATAAGAATGAGCGAATGCATATTTTGTTCTATAGCGTCTGGGGAAATGTCCTCAGAAATTCTTTATCAAGATGCCCGATATATAGTGATAAAGGATGTAAATCCCGTATCTCCGTTTCATGTCTTAATCATTCCGAAGGAACATATTGAGAGTATGAATGAGCTCACGGATTTTGGTGTAATATCAGAGATGATGAGCATAGCCGTCAGGATAGTGCGTGAGAATGGTTATGCAGAAGAAGGATATCGACTTGTTTTGAATACTGGACAAGAAGGCGGGCAATCCGTTCTCCATCTCCATCTCCATTTGCTCAAAATTTTATCGCACTTTCTCGCTTTTATCAACCTCGGATCTCATACGGATTATTTCGCGTTCTACCTACATCAACATGCACAAAATTCTTCGTCTTATACAATATATAATACTTCAAACCCGTCAATCTTCCCTCTCCCTTAAGTTTATTTATCGCGTCAAAGATCTTCCTTCCTCCACTCTTACACGACAAATCCGCCGCCTTACCTTGTAAATGAAAACTATTACGCACCCCTCCTACTCGCTGATTATGTTTCGCACATCTACAGCCTGAATTTATCCTTATAGGCTCGTTCACTTCATCGCGGATCTCTTGGATTATATTCACTAAATCGTTGTCTATTATGTTGAAACCGCAACCACACTTACACGTAAATTCTTCTCGACTAAAATTCTTGGTCATATTTCCCATTTCTTTGTGTAACCTCTCTTCCTTCATATTAAAATGAGGCCGATCGTCCTCCGGTCAGCCTCGTCTTTATTTTTTAGTCTCAGTATAAGTCTATTCGTAAGTTTTCCCTGTTATGCTTTTATACTCTTCCGCAGTCAATTTTCCCTTCGTTACTGCATTATGTATTTTCTTCTCGCTCCAAATCCCTAAATCATAATACTTCTGGTATTCTTCATATTTCTCGCTCATTAATTATTCCTCCAAGTCTATATCACTCATCATCGCTATATACTCTATCTTCGCTGCTGTCTGTAACTTCTCGAGCTCTTCAGCAGGTATCGCCTTCAGCACAAAGTAATAGCCGGGCTCCAAACCTGGAACCTTCGTTACGTGTTCAAGCGTCTCTAGTCTCATATGCTCATATACTCCCGTTAAGGCTTGATCGTCTGCATCGTCACTCGTTATCGTCACTCGTCGTAATTTTCCCGAAAATGTCGACTCCGTTAACTCGCTCGCACTCATGAAATTATCTCCGCTCAGCTTTAAGCCTGTCAGCTTCGTCCCGTCGCTTAATTCTATACTATACATTGCGTATTCACCTCTCTACTTCAATCTACAGATTACATCTACATTACCGCGCGAATAGTACCAGCCACTAGAGGCGTCGTAGCCGACTTGTCCGACACCATATTCACCGTATTTGTTGAAGAACGTACGGCTATATTGTGTGCCTCGATCGTCGCGAAAATGACACTGCCAACTATGAATGTTCTGCGGAGGTATTTGCTTGAATAACGCTAATTGTCCTCGACGTGTATCAAAGCCTGTTGTTCGGTGATAGGTCGATCCTATATGACCGTAAACTTCTATTCTCGAGGGGAGCTCTACTGTCGCGGTTATGTCTACGTAGTTGTGCGAAGTGTCGCTCGTTACACTCTCAGTCCACGTGTCAAGATGTTCCTCACCAAAAATATTTTTCAGGCGTTGTAACACAAAACTATATAGCGTCCTCCTGATCGTCGCGTCCTTATAACCTACCGCCGTCTTATGAAAGTTCCACGCACATAAATACTCATTGCTCGTGTCCATCAAGCTAATTATATTGGGTATGTACAGTATGCAGGCTTGTTGATTGACGGCATTGGAGAATATATCAATCTCGGCTATGTACGCTCGCGTCGCGGGTAACGTTAACGCAAATGTCGCCTCGTCTCCGTCCTCCTGCGGGTCCTCTGAACTGCGCGTTATGACTGTCGATGTCACACTTTGCTGGGGTAATGCCCAGTAATCACCTACTTGTAAATCTCCATATGTACGTGCACTGATCTCAGCTAATTGTGCTGTCGTCGGTGCTGATCCTAAGTTCTTGCCGCGATATCGATTATGTGACCAGATACTCGTATCATGCGTTAAATAATCCGTACGTGCGTCCAGTGTCGACCACTCATTATCAGCCTTCAAATCTTCAAGCCATTGCGCCTGTGTCCCGGTATAGCCGCCTGCTACAGCAAGTTCATAGGCAGAACTCCCGTTTGTACCGTTGGTACCAGGATCACCCTTTAAACTTGCAAGCCACTGCGTTACATTCCCCGTATAGCCGTCCTGTACTGCAAGTTCATAGGCTGATTTGCCGCGTATTGTTGATTGCTTCCCGTCTACGTATTCTTTGACGTCCGCAAATAATGCCGTCGCTTGTGCTGCTACTTGGGCTCCAGTCGTCGCGTTGAACTGGCGCTTGATTGAATATGTCTGTGAATTGGCCGAAGCCTCCGCGTATACTTTCACAAGCACTAAATGCGTATTATCGGTTATGCTTTCAATTTCATAATCTTTTACGTCGTCTATGCTGAAAATATCTCCAGGCTTAAGCCCCGCTGTATTCCAGTTAGTATTTGTCCCGGTTACGTATTTGCTATTCTGCGTTACGTTTACGCTACCGGTCTTATACCACCTCGTATAATCTCCTGTCATGGAATTTACATTCTCCTTTCTTATTTATTCAAGTCCATAAGTCTCATTATTTTTTAGCGTCGAACTCATGAGTTTTAATGATGCCTGCGCAAATTCTTCTAGGCTCTCAATACGAGTTCTCAGTTCTGCATCAGTATATTGTAAGTCTGAATATCTATCACTACCATTGCCGATTTTCATTCTTAACGTGTCACTCTCTAATGCTAATTCACCGGCGTATAATACTGGATTTGCATTTTGCCACTCTGTGGAAGTTTTGAGCTTAAGGACAATCGCATTAAGATATTTTGTTGTTGAGGGTAATGCAGGTATGTTAATTCCCCCTCTCTAAAAATATAACCCCCTCTGTCTCTCTCACAAAGGGGGCGTGATGTGAATTAATTTTTAATTTCCCGCTGGTGCATCATTGCCAGTAATTACAGTAATTCCCTTCAAAGCGGAAATGTCTCCTTCGGCCGTATCCATTCTGCTCTTAAGGCTGGAAATGTCTCCTTCATTCGTCTCTACTCGTCCGGTTAAGGCATTGACTGCCGCCGTAATCGTAGGCTCTGAGTAATAATCTAACTGGGCCCAAGTTTTTGTGCCATCACCGATTTTGTACTTAGTCGTATCAAGTTCATAACCAACTTCTCCAGCAAGTAATACATAATCACTCGGCCAATTTGCCGCATTAGCTCCTTTGTACTGCACTCTTACGCCGTACATCGTGTTATTCTGAATTGTTGCCATTTTTCTTTATCCTCTTTCTTGTTATGATTTTTTTATCGCTATGCTCCTCTGTCGAATGCGTTTTGTAACACTCAAAATCTAAAGTAGCATTGCTTTCTGTGTTAGGTGTTTCGGCGTTAAGCTCTGAAGCGGCGGCTTCTTCATTCTTTTTACGTCTAAAAATCCGAAACAGTATCTTAAATCCGTATGCTGTCGTTTCATTGCTGTCTGCCATTTCCCTTTTCACCTGACCTTAAAAATTTTTTTATGGATAAGGTGAAACGTTTCACTATTTACTGTGCTAGCTCTGTTATCACAAAAATTCCGTCTCTCTCAGTGTTCGTTACTGTCCACTCGGAATTATCAACCTGTACAGTGTCGCCTACCTTCAAAGTTTCTACTAACCTCTGGGCCGTCTCCTCGTTGAGCGTCTCTAACGTTACGATATAAAATCCGTCCTCTATTCGCTCGCTAGTTATTGTATATTGATCCCCGCTTTCAGTCGTCAATATTTCGGACGTTGACAAATTAGGGTCTTGCCATTCTGAACTATGACTTTCAGGATAAAGCTTAGAAACAGTCTGAGCCAAAATGTTAATCGCACTGTCGTAGCTCTTAGTCACTCTTGCAAGCTCCGTAAGAATATTAAAAATTGCTAATGTCAAATAATCTATTTGCTCCTGGACATATTCACTACTTTCACTTGCTGGTCCTGCTGGTCCGGGTCTATTGCCGTAAATAATAGGGCCTCGTCCGTGATCTATTACGATATATCCTTCACTGTCAATAAAATATGCCCGTCCTCGTTCAAGCTCCGGCGGCAAAAGTTCAAGCGTCTCTATGTGACTTACTCCGTAATATGGTGCACTCATTATTCGTTTTCACCTCCTTTAGAATTTTCATTTTCAGTTTTTTGCGGAATTGGCCGACGTGATTGACCCATGATTATTTTTCTCCTTTCTTCCAGAATAAGCATGATGAATTTAGCGCTTTTAATCATACTCAAAACTAATTGCAGAAATTACTGGTGATTTTCTTTTTGGGAAATTTTAAAAAATACAAGCTACGTAATTTTCGCAGGGGCTTTGAAAAAATTTTTGTAAAAAACGTTTTTTCTCGACCACAAAAATCCTCCTGCTATGATAAACGGTTATTATTACAGGGTTTACGCCAGGATTTTCTTTTTGACAAAAATCCTTCGTTATTGCGAATTAACTAAAGACAGCCGCAATTTGATAGACTTCCGGTGTCTCACTTATCCAATCGTAACTAGCTGTCAAATTTACTCCTGAATTTGCCGCAATCCTGACATATTGAGGGTCGTCCATTAAGTACCAATTTTTTGACGCTAATATAGACCCGTTTGCATAAATTTTTATATTCCCGTTTTTGACCTTGTGCTTTAAAACGTAAGTCTGAATATTCCCGGTTCCCTTGCCTAAATTCTCAGAATAAGTATTGCCTTCGTTCATTTGGAGATTAACTTTCACTGCGCAGACTTTTTTATTCTCGTCAGATATAGCTAATCTGAATTCTGAGTTCTCGTAATCATCAAGGTCATAGCGATTATGTAAAGTCATTTCCTGCCAAATTTCATTTTCCCATTTATATTGATAATCGCAAGAAACGATAACGCCGAGCGGAGCATTACAAGTAATACGTCCTGCTTCAGTGTTGAACTCAAAGCCCGAGAAAACTCTTACGCCGTCGTAATAAAGTTTCAGAGTGTCATACTTTAAGCCCGTTGAATTTTGCAAAACGAAAGTTTTTCTTCCACCCGAGCCGGAGCCTAAAACTTCACCAGTAACGTATACAGGTTCATTCCTGAAAGCCGCATAAGCCGTTATAGAAGATTGACGTAATTTAGCATGCCTGATATTCATTCTGACCTGAGACAAGTTCATATACCAGTTTTGAGTTACGGAGATAATTTCACCTAATGTAACGCCCGAAGTAATAGCATTCCCGGTTGAATAAACGCACTTGACCTCGTTAATTTTCGAATACGCAGTTTCTATCGCAGGGACCTTGAAAAAACCTTTGAACTGTAATTCCTTAACTTTTTTCCCGTATAAAGTCATTACATCAGAATAATCAATGCTCGTATTATCTTCAAGAACAGCCCTTGCCGTAACGTCGACAGTGCCGCCTAATTGTTCGGATTTAGAGACGTCGATATTGTTAATTAGGATCGGAGTATCAAACGTATAAATCGAAGAAAGCTCCGACCGTGTCAGAGATTGAGAAGAATTTGCAGTGTTGAACGATAGGCGTATTTTTGGCTTTGAATTGTCTATATCATCAGAGAATAGGCCAATTGCGACACCGATTTTTTTCCCGCTGAAGATATTAAAATTTTGGACTTGCCTTAAAGTCTCAGGAGTATTAGCAGAATTTTTCAGTGTATCGAAATCAGGATTATTTTCAGATATAGAAAGCAGAGTCCCATTTTGATTAACTTTGCACCAGGAATTAGCAATTTTGAAGGCGATATAAATTTCAGAATTACCGGGTTTTTCGTAGTATAAATTAACGCTAGGAACAGAACTGACAGCCGAAAAATCAATTTCGCTTCCGGGATTAGAAATAAGCACTCCGGATTTAGCTTCGTTGAAAGTGTCGACAGAATAACGAATACTATCATTATTAGAGACGTAATTATCGCCCTGCGCAAAAATATTCCCGGCAATGTAACACATACCCGTACCGCCGCCGCCGACAGGATTATAGCTACGATTTAAGCCGCCTTCTCCTCCGGTTGAAACAGCAGACTTAAGAACGTTCAAATTATTAGCGACGAGAATTAAGCAAGCACCAGCCGACGCCGTATTTAATCCCCCGTTGCCTAATGCTCCTCCTCCGCTTCGATAATTATTGCCTGCTGCACCAGCATGAACGCCTTGTGTACCACCGTAAAAACTAGTTTCAATTTTGCCGCCTGAAAAGCCATAACCGCCGGTTGTATCATTTTCGCCAGCATTACCGCCGGAAGAATAATTATAGCCCGGAGAACTGTCATGACCTCCTCCACCGCCACCGACGCCCCCGTTACCGCCTGCGGTATTACTGTCATCATCTCCACCGCCGCCGCCTCCGTAACCAGCACCAGCATTAGTACCTCTTGCTTTGATTTTTCCAAGTCCTGCCGTTAATGATCCGTCCCATGAAGCTCCGATCCTAGCTGAAGCCGAAGTTGTTATAGTATCACCGACAGTGATAAAAATTCCGCCGCCTTTATTAATCAAAAAGCGATCGATTAAAGCACCGTGTGTCATTTGCCAAAAGTCATCACGAACAGGTCCCTTGCCGCTCGTAATGATATTCCCGTTCACCGTAAAATTTCCCTTCACTCTGAAAGCAACAATCCCGCCTATATAATTTCTTGTGTCATATACTAAAGGTGAGATTGTAGAATTTTGATTAAGCGTTAAAGTTTTAAAATTAGGGATTTTAATAGCTTGAACGTAATAATTTTCTGCACAGTAAGACAGGCTGAAATCATTAATAGGACTATCAAGAGTGTAAGTACTAGCTTGGACGTTGATAATTTTCCTGAAAGCATATTTGCCTAAATAGTATTCATCTTGAGCTTTCTTTTTAGTAACGTGTATCATGACTTCGTCGCCAATTTCAAAGCCCCCGTAAGCCCCTTTAGTTATGCTATCACATACGAATGTAGTGTTGCTTCCACTTTTGATTAGACCGTAAGAATTAATTATGCAGTCTGAATTAATAGTAACGTCGCCTAAGAGAGAATTACCAAAGCCGCCGATTTCATTAACGTCAAGAACAGCGTGATAAGGTTTTTCGGGAAAAGCAGGATCACCGGTTAAAGAATTTCGTACAACGAGTTCATCTAAGAGTCCGACATAACCGCCTATGAGAATTAAAGCGATATTATTCCAAGCGTCCAGGTTAAAATCGAAACTATTTTTGCTAGTCTGAGAGATAACCCAAATTTTACCGACGTTGCCATTGACCTGAATACGGAAATTAATCCATTGACCGACGGGTAAATTTAAGCCAGAAGGATCATTATTAACGTAGAGTAAATCATTTTTTTTCGTTAAAACGAACAGATAATCATTACTATTTAAAGTCTGCGAAATAGCGAATAGAGTATCTTCGGAAGCCGACGTAGAGAACTTTGCACAGAATTCGATTTCGAAGTATCTAGACAATAACAAGCGAATTAAATCATTGTCAGAAGATTTCAAGAAAGCATTTTTGTTTTTGAATTTAATACAGCGATAACCGAAAAGCGGCGTATCAATATCAGCTGCAGTAGATTGACCGGCTAAGACAGCGTCAGTATCATGGGAAAAAACATAGGCCCAGTTAGAAACTTCATCAAGCATACCGTCGCCAGGTTCATGAATATACGGGTAATCGAAATGCAGAAGAGTTTTGATACTACCAAAATTACGAACAGACATAAAAACCTCCTGATAGAAAATTAAATCAAAGAAACGTAACCGTCAGCAGCTAAACTGATATTGCCGGTTAAAGAAAACGAATTAGAGTTAGACGCAAAAGTATTGAGCTCTAAGATATCAGTAGTATTCTCAGAAATACCGCGCCATTCAAGATTAGGGTTCCATAGCCCAGTTAGAAACTTCATCAAGCATACCGTCGCCAGGTTCATGAATATACGGGTAATCGAAATGCAGAAGAGTTTTGATACTACCAAAATTACGAACAGACATAAAAACCTCCTGATAGAAAATTAAATCAAAGAAACGTAACCGTCAGCAGCTAAACTGATATTGCCGGTTAAAGAAAACGAATTAGAGTTAGACGCAAAAGTATTGAGCTCTAAGATATCAGTAGTATTCTCAGAAATACCGCGCCATTCAAGATTAGGGTTCCAAGTGAAAGAATGATTAATGCCCGGCCCTGACGCTAAATTATGATCGATAACGCATGAGGTTCTATACATACGACAATTATCGAGAATGTAAGTATTTTTCACAGGCTCCTCAAGGATAATTCTCAAAACAGAATTTTCAACGTTAATGCTATGAATTTGGACAAGCTCCGACAAAAGTCCGTCAGAAATCATGTACCATGAGCCGGGGATTAAGCCTTCAATAGGAGAACAATCAATGCTATCATCGCCAGCGACTATGGAAGTAATTTTGCATTCGAACATATCAATCTGGTTAACGTTAATGAAGTCCTCAATAATATAATGCGAATATCCCGGGAATAAACTTTGCATTTCAAGTTCAAGCAAAATCTGAGCAAGATTATTTTCTAAGACTTCAACCCTTTTTATAATTTCAGAGACATTGCCAGCACCTAAGACGGCCTGCTTAATTTCATCGATTGATTGAGGTCGTAAGATTTTCTCACCGTCGACGCTGTAAGACCATAAGCCTTGAATTTTAGATTTTCCGGAGAATAGCGATAACATTTTGCCTTCAAGAACAGGAACAGTTACGTAAGAATTCTGAGAGTTAATAACGGCTTGGACATTTTGAGCTTGAGCAATGACCGTAACGACTGAAAGCGTGAAGTGAATTAAATCGACGCCGTTGTCACCGGGTAAGAATTGTAAATTAGCGCCAGTATTACGATAACAGTATAAGATTTCGGCTTCATTATCGATTTTAGCGAAAACGCCGTATTCATTGACGAAAAAGCCCTGCGTTAAATTCTGGTTAGAGATTTCAAGGACGATTTCGCAAGTACCAATCTGTGACGTTTTAGTGATGCTTTGAATAGCTAATTCCTTTTTCGGAGAAATTAAACTAGTTATTTTCGACAGGTCAGTATTACTCTGAGCAATTCCGTCGCCTATGAAAGCTCTGGTAAATGTCAAAGTTTTTCCGGTCATAGCTTGCGCTAATAAATTTCTGCCGTTTTCAGTTAATATCATGCCTTTAATATCATCAGCCATGAGCAAAAAATACCTTTCGTGATAAAATAATTTTTGCGTGAATAGACACATTTTTTTCGTCAATAACCTATTAGAATTAGGCTTTAACCGGCCTAATTTTTTTCGCTCTTAATAATTCCGCCAACGTAATAGCTCTTTCAAATCATCAATTTCCGCTTTAATCTCTTTATGTTTCAAATCAAGTTCAAGCCTTAAATTATTTTCTTGCTCGTCAAGACGGTCAAAAATTCTTTTTTCGAACATAATTAAAAGTTCATGCATAATAGTTAAATCAACTCCGAATTCAGCGTGTATAGAATGAAAAATAGCTGCTCCGACTAAAATATTATTCTCCGGGACAAAAGGTTTTTCCGGAAGAATTTTCAGCCAACCTTGAATAGCATCTGCATTAGCGTATAGAATTTTCGTATCATCAGGAATTCTGGGTTTTTCAGGAAAAACTCGGTAATGCCCTGATAATAAATCAAAATTAGCCGGACGAATATCAACGTTCTCGCAAAACTCAATTTTAGTGGTTAAGCCTGCTAAATAGGACCGAGCACTTTTAGCTTCATCAACAGCTCTGCGTATATTCTCAGTGATTTTATTTCCCGGGGCGGTCCGATAATAATCATCAGTAACAATAGCGTCTAGCGTGAAAGTGTAAGGATCTCCGCCAGTCTCCCACCAAGCATGAAATTTTGCCGAAATCCCTAACTGTCTTAAGGCTTCGTGAATGGCCCATTCAGTTCCTTTTTTCATGTGCCATATTAACGAGTTTTTTACGGCTTCACGTTTCATCTTAATATTGCCTGCTAAATCGTAAAAATCTGCGTGGAATTGCCAGGCTAATAAATCAAGTGATTTCTCGTCTAGTGCTTCAATTCCTGGTAATAATAAATTGGCCTGAATGTCTTTGCTTAAAAGTGTTAATTCTGGGTCAATAGCCTGAATAATTTTGCTTATAGTTTTGTCGAGAATTAAATTATGCGGCGTTAAGTCTAAGAGTGAGACGTCAAAAATATCTTTCACCGGTAATAATCACCTCCCTTTGTGTATAATATAAAGCCCCCGCTTAAAGAGAAAAAAATAATAAGGAGCAAGAATTCATGAACAGTTCAGACCGAGAAATTTTAATCAGCATCAACAACGAAATTCATCGCATTAACACAAGGCTTAATAGTCTAGACGCGCGAGTAAGCAACATCGAAAACCAGGTAAGTGTAATCGAGCGAAATCAAAACGAGATGAGATTTGAAATCCGAGAAGTCCGGCAGGATCAAAATCATCTTGCAGATAAAATTGACTGGCTCCAGACTTCTATATACTGGTTCTTTGCGGCTATAGCTATAATCATAGCTTTAATTCCCATCGTACAGAGTTTCAAGCAGCAGAAGCATGAAACGCATGAACAACCCTTTACGTTTTCGGACATACGGGAATTAATCAGACTGGAAATTGCGAAACATGATGAGGAGAAAATATCATGACTAGTTCAGACCGAGAAATCTTAATTAGCATTAATAACGAAATTCATAGCATTAACACAAGGCTTGAAAAATTAGAACGTACACAGCAGGAACATAATAACCGTTTATCAAAAATAGAGGACGCAGCAATAGTAATCCATGACCAGCAATTAATTCAATCATCGCGTCAAGAAATGTTGATATGGTGCGTAGGAATTGGCTTTGCATTAATGGCCGTCGTCGTAACATTACTGAGCATAAGCCTGTCTGATATAAGAGAAATTATGAGCGAAAAAAGGAGCTGAATATCATGACCAGTTCAGACCGAGAAATCTTAATTAGCATTAATAATGAAATTCATAGTATCAACACAAGGCTTAATAGTCTAGAAAATCGCGTTGCCATAATCGAACAGGATATATCGACGCTGAAAACTCAGACACAAGCTATCAGTGACCAAGTAAACACAAACACGTTAAAAATCGAAATGTTACAGACAACAGTATACTGGGGATTTGCAATAATAGCGTTCATAGCCGCCGTAATCCCTTCATGGACTTCTCGCAAAAACGATAACGAAAAGCCTATAATCATTCAATCGCCCCCTCAGCCGCATATTTCATACTCAGACATAAGGGAAATCGTCAAACTTGAAATAGCCCAGCATAATAAGGATGAGAAAATATCATGACTAGTTCAGACCGAGAAATCTTAATCAGCATTAACAATCTAGCGTATATTGGATATTCGCGGTTATAGGAATAATCATAGCGTTAATGCCTATTGTACAGAGTTTCTCGCTCAAGCCTTAACCAGAAAAGCAACAACCTCCGGTAATAGTCCCGCCGCAACCTCAAATCATAATTACAGACTTACACGACCTAAATGCCTCGTCTTAAATCTGGGGCATTAACTTTCTTCCAAGCCGGAATAAATTACGTTCTTATTCTGACATACTCCCAATTCATACTTTTTTAAAACCGTAAATCTAGGCTCGTAAATCTCACAACGTTTAGCTCCTGCTGACATAACTTTATAATTCAGCTCCGAAGGATTAATGTCCCGCCCTAAGTCTGAACGTTGCCACTTGATATAAGCGTTCACGGCCTCATTAACTTTCTGCTGAATGGCATATGCTGTGCTTGAATTTTTCGCGTCAATCCAATATTGAAAATCAATGTTATAGGCAACCTTAACGGGTTTTTTTACGCTCAAAAAGTCAGTATCAGGCCTTATGCTTTCACCGTTGCAAATATCGTAGACGCTTTGAATAATCTCATCGCTCGGTAATTCTCCGTCGGTCATTAACGGGTATATTTCAACAAAGCCCGGTGAAGTATCAGGAGGAGTAAGAACTTCACAAGAAATAATATCTTTATGGGCCGACCTAGCGTAATATTCATAGCCTCTTTTGCTCCCTGCATTGCTGAAACTTTCAGGTGCAATTTGTATTCTTTCACGAAAATTTTCATCACTCTCAATGTCACTCCCTCCGTTTGACGTCGTTATGTTTACTGCCGAGATGTCATAAGGCAAAACGTCTACAAGCTTATTAATCTGACCAGGAATTAAGCCATTAGCTTCCGCACCTTTAGTTTGACATTCAGCTATTACGACACCTAAAAGTTCACCGGCAGTTATCTCTAATGTATCAACAGTCTCAAAAATAAAATTGCCATGAGATAAGCGCGTTCCTTTAGGGATTAACACATTAAATTCTTTAACTCCGGCCAATTCAAATTGCACAGTACATACAGCTGCAGAAGCTTCCAGACGAGTAACACCGAGTAAAGCACCTAAGTGATCAAGATATGACCCGGAAGAATAAGCCAGTAAATTTTGTTTAGCCGAAAAGTCTATTAAGTTTCTCTGCTGAATGATGATTAATATTATGCTCTCTAAAAAAAGTTTTACTGGGTCCGACCTTTGAAGAGTTCTTCCCGATAAATTTTCGTACATAGTGATAATGTCATGTTCTATAGCTTCAGGGTCCTTTTCGGCGAAAATAATATCATCAAGTCCCGCAAATAATTCACTAATTGCCGTAATAAATCAGTCCTTATCGTGTATAATAATCGCGGTTACATTTCATACTTCTAAAGCGTGATTGTCAGAGATGACACGAGCCCGGATATACTCGTCCATATCACGCAATTTTTTTTGCCTCAATCATCATAAAAATATTCCGGAGCACAATCTAAATTATCATCCCAGACAACAGCACCATGATCAGCATGAGCCTTCTTGAAAAAGTCCATATTCTTCAAACGCTGAAACACTCCGTGCGATAATAAACCCGTCAAAATTTTTTCCTTGATAACTCCGTCAGCAAAAGTTACCCGCAAAATATAATCATCAAGTGCTTCAACTTTAATAATATCCGGACAATTATGCATACCCATTTATCGCATGTCACTTACCCTTTCTGATAAAACACTTCACTCAATCGCTACTTTTAACCGAGTAAATAATCTCCCATTCAGGTCAGTATCAAAATCAATCTTCGTAATTCTAGCGCGAGGTTCAAAAATTCTGACAGCCTGTACAATTTCGGCCTTTAAGGCATTCTGAGACTTATTAAC
>ERZ842401.4350-NODE-4350-length-16568-cov-5.140071_pt1 | contig 16568 bp, 10 predicted proteins | sample MGYA00521270_ERZ842401 | MGnify/ENA primary metagenome ERZ842401 (study PRJEB31892, sample SAMEA3878208) | bioreactor metagenome | biome: Moose rumen | place: Sweden | collected 2011-10 | study: EMG produced TPA metagenomics assembly of the PRJEB12797 data set...
AAGAACTCGACGAGGGCCTTCACGGAGAGTATCTGCCCCTCGAAGAGGAAGAAGATCATCACTGCTGCCACGGGAAGGGCAAATGCCACAAGCACGAAGGCGACGGAGAGTGCTGCAAGGAAGGAGATGGCGAGTGCTGCAAAGACAAGGAATAAGAGATGAAAACAGCCGTAGTCGTACTTAACTGGAACACAAAGGATTACCTGAGGAGTTTCCTCCCCGGGCTGATCGGCAGCTGCTCGCAGGCAGAGGCGGAGGTGGTGGTCGCCGACAGCGGTTCCACCGATGGTTCCGTCGATGTGCTTCGCGAAGAATTCCCCGAAGTACGCACCGTGCTCCTCGATAAAAATTACGGCTTCACCGGAGGATACAACAGGGCCCTCGCTGGCCTGGAGGCGGATTATTATGTGCTGATCAACTCCGACATCGAAGTCGGGGACGAATGGCTCGGGCCGCTTGTAAGATGGATGGACAGTCATCCTGAATGCGGGATCTGCGGGCCAAAGCTTCATGGGCTCCTCAATCAGGACGGGAAATACGTTCGCAGCAGCCGCTTCGAATATGCCGGAGCCGCAGGAGGCGTCCTGGACCGTTTCGGCTATCCCTACTGCCGCGGGCGCATACGCCAGAGGGTTTCGGAAGACAAAGGCCAGTACGACAATGCCGATCCGGATGTGCTTTGGGTTACCGGAGCCTGCCTTATGATAAGGCGCAGTCTTTGGGAACGGCTGGGCGGATTCGACAAGCGCTTTTTCGCCCATATGGAAGAAATAGACCTGTGCTGGCGGGCCCAGCTGATGGGATGGAAAGTTAATGTGGTGCCGCAATCTGTAGTCTGGCATCTCGGAGGCGGAACCCTTGCTCCGGCATCGCCTTTCAAATTGAAATTGAATTTCCGCAACAACCTCCTTCTGCTCGACAACAATCTGGAACAAAGCTATATTTCGCAGGGGCTCTCCCCCAGCAAAGCAGCAAAAAAATCTTCGCTTTTCCTCAGATTTCGCGTAGTTTTGGATTTTTGTGCAGGAATTGTTTATTTTTGCACAGGGAAGCCCGAATATACGAAGGCGGTGCGGGATGCCCGCCGGGAATGGCGGGAACTGCGTATGCTGCCACACCCCAAAGTTGAAGCCGTGCAGGGAGCAGTTGTTTCGGGACTTACCCGCAAATGCATAGTCATCAATCAGAAAATGATATGAGAATCGTTATCCTAGGCGCCGGAAAAGTCGGCACGCATCTGGCAAAGATGCTGAGAGGCGAAGGCAACGACATCACCATCATCGACAACGATGCTGAGCGTCTTTCAAAGATATCGTCTGTTCTGGATGTCCGGGTTGTCGAGGGGAGCCCTTCGTCGACCAAGATACTCGGCAAGGCGGGCGTAGGCAAAGCCGATCTGTTCATAGCCGTTTACCCTTCGACCTTGCAGGAGACCAATATAGTAGGGGCGCTCCTCGCAAAGCGCATGGGCGCCGCCAAGGTTATTGCCAGGGTGAACGACGAAGAATATCTCTCGCCCGACAACCGTCTGATGTTCAACGAGTTGGGGATAGAACTCCTGTTCTATCCCGAAAAGATAGCCGCCGGTGAAATAGTTGCCCAGCTGAAGCGTACCACCACTTCGGAAACCATGGACTTCGCGCATGGCGAACTGCAGGTTTCGGTTTTCGGACTCGACGAGAACTCTCCCCTGCTTGATCTCAAACTGTCGGAATTCGTAGCGAAACTGAGCAAGGAAGAACTTGAACAATTCCGGATCATCGCCCTGTCGCGCGGCAACAACACCATCATCCCCGGGCCGGACACTGTATTCCAGTACAACGACCTCGTGTTCACTTTCTCGCGGGCGGAGGGTGTCGACCTGTTGGTCAAATACTTCGGCCAGAGCACCCTGCAGGTGGGCAAGGTGATGATTGTGGGCGGGAATGCCATCGCCGCCATGCTCGCCGCCGAACTGCATGCACAGGAGATCGATGTCAAGTTGATAGAACTCAACCGCGAGCGCTGTCTGGAGCTTACCGAGAAACTCGACGACGACATCGAGATAGTGAACGGCGACGGCCGCAATTCCGATCTTCTCTTCGAAGAGGGCATAACCGACTGTGACGCCTTCGTAGCGCTTACGGGAAGCGACGAAATCAACGTACTCTCCTGCGTGGTCGCCCGCAAACTCGGCGTACCCAGGACAGTCGCCGAGGTTGAGAATACCGAATACATCCGGCTTGCCGAAGAGATGGGCATCAGCAGCGTGATCAACAAGAAACTTCTCACCGCTTCCAATATCTATCGCTTCACGCTTGGAGGAAAGGCCAGGTTCGTGAAATACATGCGCGGCACCAACGCCGAGCTTATCGAATTCACCGTAACGGCGGACAGTCAGGTCACTAAGAAGCCCCTCAAGGACATCTCCTTCCCATCAGGAGCGATTATAGGCGGTGTAGTCCGTGGCGACCGGTCCTTCATCGCCGTGGGCGACACCCAGCTTATGGCCGGCGACCATGTGGCAGTGTTCTCGCTTCCGGACAGCATCAAGGCCGTAGACAAATTATTCCGTTAATGAAAAGATCTTTCTTTATACCGATACTGTTTCTCCTCCTCTGCTCCTGTGGACGAGGAGAAATGGTTTATTATGCCGACCCCTCCTGCAATCTGGCAGGAATCATACAGGAAGCTGCAGATTCTGAGGGAGATGCCACTGTGATCCTCCACGGAGGAGAGTATTATATCCAGGATCCCATCCTTATCGCAGATCACTCCAAAGGCAGACTCGTCATCAGGGCCGCAGAAGGAGAACAGCCTGTAATCAGGGGCGATATCAAGCCTTCGCTCCAGCAGGATACCGACGACGAAAGGATATACCACGCCGACCTTGCGGCCGAAGGAATAAAGGACTTAGGCAGACTCACTGGAAAGTACAACCGCTTCGCCCTCTTCTGCAACGGAATCAGGCAGACTCCCGCACGCTGGCCGGATGACCACTATGCCCATGCCGGGAAAGTGTTCGGGAAAACAAAGCGCAATGAAGTTGTAGGCATCATCGCCCCGGAAGACGACGTGTTCAGCGAAGGGATATTCGAGTGCGACGCTCCCAGGCTAAGGCAATGGGAGAAAGAATGCAGCGGAGCCATACATGCATTCCCCCGCTTCAAATGGAACGATGCCGCCTTGGAGATATTGTCGATAGATAACAACACCGTGCATGTCGACAGCACAGATGCCATCTACGGATTCAAGAACGGATTCAAATATTACGCATACAATATGTTGTGCGAAATGGACAGGCCCGGCGAGTATCACATCGACACAAGGTCGGGCAGGCTCACCTGGATGGTCCCGAGCGGTTATTCCCACGGGCAGGACGAAGTCAGCATCCCCGTATTCACTGGCAGATACATGCTTACGATCACCGGCAGCAGCGATGTGACTGTAGAAGGGCTCGAATTCCGAGGCGCCCGGAACAGCGCGGTGCTCATCAGCGGCAGCGAGGATATTTCTCTGGAAAAATGCAGGGTATCCGGGACAGGAGCCGATGCCGTAATCGTGACCGACTGCAAGGATGTGCGCATAGCGAGCTGCCTGATCGAGCACAGCGGACTAGAAGGAATACTTTCCAAGGGAGGAGACAGGAAGAGCCTTGAGCATGCAGGATATGTTTTCGAAAACAATGTGGTCCGTCATTTCTCGGAACTCAAGTACACCTACCACTCCGGCATACGTTTCACAGGCTGCGGAGCCGAAATCAGGGGCAATGAGCTTTACGACTGCCCTTCGGTTGCCATCGGTCTGCGCGGCAACGATATCATCATCGAAAAGAACCATTTGCACGACCTTGCCGGCGAAGGTGACGACCAGGGCGCCCTGGATCTCTACGGCAATTATTATCTCCGTGGCATCGTGGTAAGGGATAATCTCTGGGAGAATATCACAGGCCGCAAGGACGCCATATACGGGGCGGCCGCGATTCGTCTCGACGACATGATTTCCGGCGTGGAGATACGAGGAAACCATTTCCGCAACTGCGGAGGAGGCAAATTCGGAGCAGTTCAGATCCACGGTGGAAAAGACAACATAGTGGAAGGGAACCTCTTCGAGAGTTGCGCTACCGTAGTGAGTTTTTCACCTTGGGAAGAGGCGAAATGGACAGAACTCACGGCAGACGGCAAGCACTGGGTGAGCACCCCCGATTCTATCAGCACAGGCGACCCGCTCTATCTGGAGCGCTATCCCGCCCTGCAAAAAGACATCAATACCGGCATAAACCGTAATTATATCCTCAATAATACCATCACGGACTGCGGCAGACTGTTCTTCCGCGAAAATTGCAACAACGTGGTGGAAGGCAATATCGTTAAATCACTGGAATTATGAAATTCAAAGACTGGTTAAGTTCATATATGCGGGACACCGCGAATCTCACCGGACAGCTGGACGTGGACAAAGCTGCAGCCAACATACGCAGCAACATTTATTTCCGGGGTCCTAATGTATGGATTCTCGCTTTTTCCATCATCATCGCATCGGTAGGTCTCAACGTCAACTCCACTGCGGTAATCATCGGCGCGATGCTCATCTCCCCAGTGATGGGACCTATCATAGGAATGGGCCTAGGACTCGGGGTGAACGACACGAAACTTCTGGGAGACAGTCTGCGGAATCTCCTTATCATGGTGATAATCAGCTTGATAGCATCCTCCCTCTTCTTTCTCCTCTCCCCTCTCAACCTGGCCAATCCGACAGAGCTGGAAGCACGCACTTCGCCTTCCATCTATGATGTGCTCATCGCCCTCTTCGGTGGTTTCGCCGGTATCCTGGAGCAGGCCCGCAAAGAAAAAGGCACGGTGATGTCCGGGGTTGCCATCGCTACCGCCCTCATGCCACCTCTCTGCACGGCGGGCTTCGGCATAGCCAAGGGCAGCTGGCACTTCTTCGGAGGGGCCATGTACCTCTTCACCATCAACGCGATTTTCATCATGTTCGCCACCTACCTGGCATGCAAGTATCTGCACTTCCACCAGAAGAGTTTCGCAGACGAAGGCACTGCCCGCCGCACCCGCAGGCTCATTACCTTCGTGGTGCTGCTAGTCACCGTGCCCAGCATCTGGTCGGCATTCATCATGATCCGCAACAACAACTTCACCACGAACGCCCAGAACTTCGTGAGCGAAAACCGCATGTACGCCCGCAGCTATATTTACGACTACAAGATCACCGGCGGCCGTGACCGCAATGTGACCGTATATCTCTCCGGAGATGCTTTAAACGAAGAAGAGAAACTTCAGCTGGTGGAGCTCGCCGGCTCCTATGGCATCAAAGGCAACGAACTCAAGATCAAGGAGAACGCCTATGGATCCGAAGACAGTGAATCCAAGAAACTGGTGGAGGGTCTCTACGAGCGTTTCGACCGTCAGATGGAAATCAAGGAGAACGAAATCCTGAGCCTGCAGGCCACCTTGGACTCCCTGAACGGCAAGAGCATCCCATACGAGCAGATAACAGCCGAGACCATCGCGCAGTATCCGGCAGTGACCGGCCTGCATCTCTCCCGCGGAGCTACCGTCGCAGCCGACAGCACCCGTACCGACGCCGTGCTCGCAATCGCCTACTGCAACGCGGAACTGCCCGTCTCCGACCGGGCCCGCCTCGAAAACTGGCTGCGCGTCCGCCTCGGCACCACCGATCTCAAACTTATGACAATCCCCTCCTCAGAATAGCGTGGCACATAAATCGCTTATAATCAACCGATTAAGCAAAGTAACTTATGCCAAATTACATAAGTTACTTTTAACCGTCACGCTGGTATTAATTGCTGCTGCGGCCTGCAGCGGGCAAAAGATCGAACAGCGTTACACGCCCCTTGATCTGGGCCGGATCAGGGCGGAAGGATGGATCAAGGACTGGGCGCAGACGGCTGCCGACGGCATTACCGGGCATCTCGACGAATACGAACAGGTATTCGAGTACGGTTGGCTGGGATGCGACATCTCCGCCCGCCAGAGCGACGGCGACGGGAAGGTCAGCAGCACGGGATGGCTGCTCGAGCAGAGTGCATACTGGCTGGACGGAAGCCTGAAGACCGGGGCGGTCCTAGGAGACACGGCTCTTTTCAACAAGGCCGCACGCCGCCTGGACGGAGTCGTGGACGGGGTGCTCGCCAGCGAGAACAATACTTTCATTCACTGGAAACCCGATTCGATAGTGGTCGTGGAAAACGGCGACTACGGCAAAGGTTCGTTCAACAACTGGGCCCACGGTCTGATGGGGCGCTGTCTGGTCTCCTACTGGCAGGCCACCCACGACCAGCGCATCCTCAGCGCCCTCGAAAAGGTTTATTCTTCGGGATATTACCTTAAAGCTCCCCAGGAGGATATCTATGCTCCGGACGCCGGCCTTAGCCAGGGAATGGTAAGGGGCGCAATCAACCTGGATGCGATGAGTGAGACCTATCTGCTCACCGGCAATAAAAAGATATTGAAGGCAATGATGGATTATGCCGCGGAGCCTTCCCAGAAAGACGAAGAGCAGCGGCTGCTCGCGAAGCAGGAACGCCGGGACCGGAACTGGGGCGACGCCACAATCCACGGAGTCACCCTGAATGAGGTCGCCCGCGTGCCCGCCTTGCTGTCGATGTGGACTGCAGACAGGCAGGAACTCGAGGCAACGGTTCACCTCCTGGATTGGGTGGACAAATACAATAAACTCCCATTCGGGCTCAATTCCGCAGAGGAATGGCTGAGCGGCACGGGCCCTTACAGATTCACCGAGACCTGCGACATCCCTGCGGCGATGTGGACCAGGACATGGATGCTCCGCATCACCGGAGAGTCCCGCTGGGCGGACGATGTGGAACGCGCATTCCTGAATGCCGGTCCGGTGCCGGTGAGCCGCGACTTCAAGACCATGTGCTATTATCAGAGCCCCAACCGCATCGACGAGGGCACTCCCCCGGCGCCTCCCATTCCCGGTCCCGGACGACAGATAGTTTACACTCCCACCGGCAACAAGACCCTCTGCTGCGTAGGGAGTTGCAACTGGATAATTCCCAACTACGTGCAGAACATGTGGATGCGTGCCGCAGGAGGAGGACTTGCCTGCGTGCTCTACGGCCCCTGCACGGTGGAGACCGACGGGATTTCTCTTAAATGCGAGACCGACTTCCCCTTCGGCGAAGACCAGCTGGTGGCCATCAGCACGAGCAGAGCCCGCCGCATGCCCATCTACTTCAGGATTCCTTCCTGGTGCAAGGGGATGAGCGTCAGCGTGAACGGCCAGGCCCTCGAAGGCAGCGGCTACGGGGGATTCCTTCGCATCTGCCGCAAATGGAAAGACGGCGACGTGGTCCGCATCCATCTTCCGATGGAAGCGTCCGTCCACAGCATAACGGACAACTGCTATCCGCAGGATCCCTACTTCATAGAGCCCCACTGGGGGCGCATCAACACTGCGGCGCTGGACACCCTGGCAGGAAGGACATATAAATACGTGGATTACGGTCCGCTATTGTACGCACTCCCCCTGTATGATATCGACGAGAATACCGTCGTCCCCGGGCAGGAATCGGCATACACGATGGCTGCGCCGGATGTCTCGGACATAGAGGTGATTTCGGGCAAAGGAATGCCGGAGCATTGGGGTTGGAGAATTGAGGACGCCCCCACGGTGCTGAAGGTCCCTGCACAACTGGACGGCCGGGATACCACTATCACCCTCGTTCCTTACAACTGCACCAAATTCAGGGTGTCGATGTTCCGTGACGGAACTCCTTCCAGGTATTGTTCCAGTTCGGGATAGTGTGCGCGGGAGGCGGGGCTGTCGGCGTGCTTCAGGGAATCTATCATCAGCGGCAGCCTGTCTGCGCCCCAGGTCTTGAGGCGCCCGTCTATCTTTATGGCAGCGCAGGGGATATCGACAAAAACATTGTCGTGGTAGCGGATATAACTTCCGCCGCCTATCTGCACTCATAGGTTCATTTTTTTCTGCAATTTACGTTTTTTATCAGAAAATGACTGTTTTTTCTAAGCGGGCTACTGTGTGCATACTACAAAACAACCGCGGCAACACCACCCCGTTCGTGAATCTGAAATAGTTCAAAGCGGAAGGCCCAGAACAGAACGCAGATTCCGGACGTTTTCCGCTCCAGCATTCGCAAGGACCAGTTTTCCCTGCTCATACGCACGTACTGTACGTATGGGGATTCCGCTCTTGTCGGACAATTCCTGCTGACTTAGGCCCGCATTCTTGCGGGCTTTTTTCAGCGAGAAATGTCCGCCGGGGCCAGCCAACTGCTCCTCGGCAAATCGCACAGACCGGGACAAATCCGCTTCGTGCAGGGTGGGATAAAGAGAACGCAGGCACACTATCCCGACTCCTCCGTTTTCAAGATCGGCAAAACTCCTGTTCAAATACCATTGCAGATATGCAAGAGTCCACCCTGTCCAATACTCAGGACTGCCAATATCTATTTCTGCATCTCCGACGGGAAGGCTGTCGCCGGTATCGGAAGCAACCTTAAGAGCCAGTTCGATCCCTGACAAGCCGCACAGATACCTTGGATTCCTTCTTACGAACTGTGCAGGGACAGAACTCGCCAGAAACCGAGTCCAGAAAAATTCCAGATCCTGCCCGCAAGTCCTGACAGCATAGTCCAGCATTGTCCCGATGCCGGACATGGTATCTTCCAAATAACAGTTATTGTAAGCGTGGGTCATCATTTTGCCATTTCCCCCTGATAATATCTACAACATATACCGCCTCAACAAGCGGATTCTCCTGTTGAATTGTGTGAAACGCCTCCCTCGCAGCCTTGTCTCTGGCCATACGCCTGGGGAACCAGGCATCGCGTGCCGCCGGCGCAGCGCCAAGATACATAAGCGCCTCGAATGCCCTTGCGCTGCGGATTACCACCTGTTCTCCCAATTTCCCGAGATGCATTGCCCGGCCCAGTTGCTCAAGTGTAAGAGTATTGTTCAGGAACGCCCTTGCAAATGAAAAATAGGAATCATCTGCACGGTAGCCGATTATGATATCACACTCCTTATACTCCGGGAGGAAATTGTCCAGAATGTATCGTCTGGCCTGCAGTGGAAGAGATGCCGTAATATCGAATATACGGTTTTCCAGAAGCACAGCCATCCAATTCAAAATATGATACTTCCGGCTGTTGAGATTGATTGTCACCAGTCCTGTGCCGTCCAGTTCGTATTTGTTGGCATAACCTGTGTAATGGTCGGTACACGCCCATTCGTAAGCCAACTCCAGATTTTTTGTGCAATAGAATCCGGGGCCATAGTCATTGTAGGGCCTTCCCCCTCCATATAAAGGTTTACTTATTATTCTGTCAGAGCCATGATACAGTTCCATACCGCAAAAGTAACATTAAAATGTCATTTTTGCAAATATCTTTTACCGGCATTCCTGCGGAAGATCAAACTGGAAAACGGATGTCACTACACCTTTTTCCTTCCGGGCATTGCCGGAATGGAATTCCAGATACAAGCGACCGTTGCGGACTTTCACGCTCTCGATCTCGGCATGTCCGTCGCGGGCTATTTCGAATCTGTCCAAGGCATCACGATCTTCGGGCAGCTTTACGAAACGCCGGCTGAGCACATTCCCCTCATAATCATAAACGGTGAGTGCCGCCTTGCCGCCATAAGGGTCACGACCTCCCGTGCCCTCGATAAAGAGCACATGGTCGCCATAGACTTCAAAACCCTGCCAGGCATAGTAGCACACATCCTGCCAGGTTTTCCCTTTGTTGGTGGTTCCGAAATCAGCCAGCGGAGTGAGTTTGCGAAGGTCATGCGCCAGGATCGAAGGAGTCAGTTCATATTCTTCCGCTTCCGGAGCCCCGTCACCCCCACGCCTGTGAGTATTCAAGACAATAGTGTCCAGAGGCAGGGCCAGGGCCTCGCTGAGCCGGTAAACTCTTATCGAGCGGCTGTGGTCTCCCCTGCCGGGAAGATGGGCACTTACTCCGAGCAGGTCATGCTCCTTGTCCAAGGATACGTTTACATCGCCTATGTGGTCCGCGAAGAACCATTCTATCGAGGGATCTTCCGGGTACAGGGCCTTGCCGTCCTCGAATTTCACACGCGCAATCGCCTGTGCGCCCCAATATGAACGGGGAGCCCGTTTTTCGGCATAATCCCCTATCCAGACGTATGTAACGTCGCCGGCATCCTCGACGCTCATTCCGGTCGGATGGCCGCAGTAGTACAGGTCCATCGAACCATATGTCTCCGTAGAGAAACCCTCCGGACGCGGAGGCAGTTTGGTGATGGTGACATAAGACATGGAGGGAAGCATGATGGCGGCATAATACAGATTCCCGTCCTTGTCGATGTCGAATTGCTGCGTGCCTCCGAGAGTATCATGGGTAATATGGGTGAGATCGAAGATGTTCCTTTCCGAAATACCTTCATGGAATTGCCCAAGCGGCCTCCGGGAGCAGCAGACAGCTCCCAGAAGCAGCATGGCGGCAATGCAATATCTAATTGTTCTCTTCATTACGGTATTCATCAAGTATAGGAGGGCAGGTGTGACCGCCATAGCCTCTGGCAACGCCCTTCATCTGCTCCTCTGCGCAGTAAATGCCGACCAGTTCACGGTAAGCGTCATCAAGAATAGCATTATGCAACTGCCTGGTGGAATAGAGTTGGTCGTCTATGACTGCACGCAATTTCAGCACACGCCAGCGCCAACTGTCCCGCATAGAGGGTATCATATCAGCCTCGATTTTCTTGGCCAGAGCAAGATTATCGGCACATATCTTCCCACGGCGCGCCAGTTCCCCGGCAGGTCCGTTGACAATATAACTCTTTACGAAATAATCGTTTTCGCTTCCTTCCACATAGGTTTCGTGGGTGTCTTCCAATGTATGGATGAATGCCACAAAGTCTTCTTCATTGCATCCCGGGAACTCATAACGGGCATATTCACGCAAAAGGTCATCCGCGTGCAGCAGAGGGTTTTTGTAAAGCCCGTTCACAACGAATTTGTTCAGGTCCTCGAACAATCCCTCGGAATAAAGCTGGCATCCGCTGGAAACCGCCTCCGACTGACGGAACAGCCTTTCGAAACGGGCGGGAGTGGCAATTGCGCCAAAACTCCCCCAGGGATAACGGCCCCACATGCTAATCTCCGGAAAAGTAATGACTCTGACTCCTTCCGGAAGAGGATGTTCCAAGGGATACTTAGGAAAATCGCCATGGGAATCTACGACGATATAATCTACCCAGTCTTGGTTTCTCAGGAATTCATAGAAGAGTTCCCAGTCGGCATCGTCGAAACACCAGGTGGATACAAGTTTCAGGCATCCTGGGGACGCCTCGTCAAAAAGATGGCGGTAGCGTTCTATGAGTTTGACATATCCCTTACCTCCCCATGGGCTGCACAAAGGGCAGCCGCAACCCCCTTCATCGTAGGGCCAGAATTCGATTCCGGATATGGGATGGCCGGTCAACTGGCTTATATGATCCTTTTTAACGTTTAGCAGGTAATCCATTGCTCCCGGAATCTCCGGGCAGACACACCACTCGTTGCCGCCACGCCTCCAGTCGGTATTGAGCGTGGCCCTGAACTTCGCCGGCATATCGGCAGGTGCCACATTTCCCCCTCCGGACACAGTAAGGTCCATATCCAAATCCCTTACCCTGGATGCCATGGCTTTGGAAACCGCGGCAAAGGCGGCCTTGTCGGCATCTGTCGCGTGTGCCGCATCCACCGCAGGGTAATTGAGTATGGTATGTACTGCATTCATCCCCCACAATGCCATATCATCGATATAGCGGAGCATTCTTTCTGCCGGGGCACGGTGATACCAGTTATCGAAATGGCGCCCGAAATATACCTCGCGGAATGGTTTGGCAGGAGCAAAGATCAAAACGGTATCCGGCAGGCGGAACGTCTGTTCTCCATAAGATATGGCCCTTAGCATTTCCCCCGTACCTGCAACCAATGAGCGGAAACGGGCTCCGCGTATTTCAGCCTTACCGCGGCGCACATTTATTTCAGCACGTTCCCCGTCCAGAGAAGGGTCGATGAGGAACTTGACTTTAAAAGTTGCTGCACCGCCGGAAGGCGGAATTCGCTCTTCCATTCGTGAAATGACAATATCAGCAATGAATGCCTGTGCATCCGGCAATGCGCTGACATCGCATTTCATGGCAGAATACTCCTTTCCGGAATGTCCCGCAGGATTGCAGGACATTCCAAAAAGGAGCAATGCCATTAGCAGAAAGGATGTCAATCTATTCATAGGCTACAAGTTCGACCTTGATAGAACTAAGATAATATGCATCCGAAGCCTTTGAACGGCCGAATCCTATTCTCTGGCCGGGTTCGACGACAAGTTCCTCCGTAAAGCTGCCCCAGACATTCAATTTGATTTCTCCGGTGGATACAGTCGAGACAGGGCCGTCAGCGAGGAAGTAAGGTTTTCCATCGACAGTCGCGGCATCCTTTGCAAAGACGCCCAGGGTCACCGTAGCATTGCCATTATAGTTGCCAGCCGCTTCGTATGTAACACGCACCCGTGCCTTCTGCTTGAGACAATTCAATTCAGGAGAGACGAGATATCCGTTGTTCTGTACACGGATGTAACCGCAACCGCTCGGCTGGGCACTGCCCTGGCCACGCCAGGAAGCGAGGCTTGAGGATGCCAGCCATTTTGCCCCGTTTGTACCTTCTGCCGCGCTCCATACTCCGTTGAGCAGATTGAGTACACCTGAACTCGTCAGCCCGGACGTTGAGGTCTGTACGGTAAACGGTCCGGCGGTATAACTTGCAAGATGATTGAATCCAACAAGCTTGCGCGGGAAATCTCCGCAGCCCCAGAGCATTTCGTCGAAATCCTGGGCGAGAATCACGTCTCCTGCAGCAGCCTGCGCAGTCATCACGCCATTGAGGTCCTTGTTGGCAGTAGTGTATTTTTCAACGGAGGAATCATCCCCGCTGGATATCTTCACCCAATAATCCGTTCCCGGAGTCAATGCCGAGAACACATAGCCGGGGCAGTATCCTGAAGGGAACTTTCCGCTGCCAGCGCCCACGCTGATGGCATCGTAGACGGGGCTTTCGCATGCGGCATCCTTGTAAATGCCGAAAGTCCAGGCTGAGGCGATGTCGCTTGCAGGCGTAGCAAAGTCCGTGGAACTCCAGCGTACGGCAATTTGCGTATTGTGGATAAATTCCGCTTTCTGCTTGATCTTTACCTCTGGCTCCGGAGGAGTGCTGCCTCCTACGGACACCACTTCTATCTTCACGTCGCTGAGGTAAATCTCGAACGCAGTTCCGTTCGCTTTGGTACCGATTCCTATGCGGCCTCCGGCGGGAACATCCACTTCCGCCTCGAAAGACTTCCATTCATCCTTGGGCAGGGTCTGGGCCTTGATTTCGGAAGAAGGGGCCGAGGTGACGTACGCACCGTCGCCGGCGATGGCGGCATCCGCAGGGAATACTGCGATCCAGCATTCCTGGGCGGCATCTTTCTTGGCTCCTGCGAGCACCTTCACCTTCAGTTTTGCATTCTCTTCCAGACAAGTCAGGGCCGGAGTTACCATGTAACCCGTGGAACTGCTTCCGCCGAAGCGGACGGCACCACCCACCGTCGTGAAGAATGTATTAGAGCGTGCGGCACTCTTCCAGTAGTAAGACGCCCAGCCGAACAGCGGCTTTCCGTGCAACCAGGCATAGCCGGTGGTGGTTGCGCCCTGGTGTGCATTAGTCAGGATTCCGCGGTCCTGGGTAAGGTTCGCGGCAAGTTTGTTGTTGCCGGATGCGTCCGGAGTGCCGAATGCATCGTTCCAGTTGTTGATATCCACGCCCGTAAGGTACATTACCGGATCGCCGACGCCCCAGAGCAGGTCGTTGAAATCCTCGTGCAGAATCACGTCTCCCGCAGAAGCTTTCGTGGTTTTCACGAAGTCGGGGTCGGAGGCTGCGGTGGTATATTTGACCGCCGTGCCCTTTCCATCGGAAGCGCGGGTCACCTTCACCCAATAGTCGGTAGAGGGCTGGAGGCCGGAGAACACATGACCGGGCTGCTTTCCGCCAAAATTGGCAGCCTTTGCAGCTGTCGTCCATTCCCACATCTTCTGCAAGCAGGACTCGTCCTTATAGATGCCGAAGGTGTAGCCTTCGGCCAGATCTGCCGTAAGGTCTTCGAAGTTGCTCACGCTCCAGCGCAGTGCGATCTGACTGTCATTCACATACACTTTCTGCTGCACTACGGGATCAGGATCGGGAGCGACATAGTCGGTCTCGACGAGTTCCACCTTCATGTCGTTCAGCCAGGCTTGCTGAAAGGTCCCGACAGGAGTGCCTATTCCTATGCGTCCGCCGGCGGGAAGCGCGATCTCGACACTGTACTCCTTCCACTCCGTATTGCTCAGCGTGATGCCTTCCGAAACCGAAACAGGCTCGACTTCCGAAGTCTTGATATAGAAGGGATTGCTTTCCACCGTGACGGATGACGGGAAGGCGGCCACATAAATCTTGTGATTCGCCGTAGCGGTCGCCGCGGTGAAGCTGACCTTCACCTTGTTGGAAGTTCCTTTTATTCCCTCGATCGAAGGAGTTACGAGGAATCCCGAAGTGCTGCTCCCGCCAAAGCGGACAATGCCGCACAAGGTGGTAGGATTGCTCAGTTTGCTCATATATCCAAGCCAGCCTACGAGAGAAGTCGTTGCATAGTAAGCGCTTGCTCCGGCCTGCAAGCCACTGTGGGAATGCAGGAACATATTAAGGTCGTTCGTCACCGCCGTCGTCATCTTGTTGTTGGAAGACTTGTCGGGAGTGCCGAAGGCGGCGGAATAATTCGCCAGAGTCACACCGGAAAGCTTGCGGAGCGGATCTCCTCCTCCCCACATCAGTTCGTTGAAGTTCTGGCTGAGCACCACGTCTCCCGCTTTCGCAGCCGCGCTCATCACGAAATTGGGCTCGGCGGGCAGAGTGGTGTATTTATATACGGACTCGGCGCCGGAACTGATGGAAACCTTTATCCAATAGTCGGTAGAGGGCGTGAGTCCGGAGAACACGTGTCCGGGATTGCTGCCTCCGAAGGTCGCGGCATTGGCAGCAGTAGTCCATTCCCACATCTTCTGCGAACAGGACTCGTCCCTGTAAATCCCGAAGGTGTAGCCCTCCGCCAGATCGGCGGTCAGGTCCTTGTATTCGGATACGCTCCAGGTCAATCCCACCTGCGTGTCGTTGATAAAAACGAGACGCTGGAGAAAGGGGGCGGACTTTACCTTCACGCTTTCGGACCACTCCGATTTGGATTTGCCCACCTGCGCCTGGATGCGCACCTCGTATTCGACATCCTTTTCGAAAGGAGTAACGGTCGCCTTGGTATCTGCGATGAGGTGAGGGAAGTCGGTCCAGTCGGCGGCTCCTGTCTTGCGGAACTGGATGGCGTAGGTGGCTGCCTTGGGAACGGCGTTCCAAGAAACAAGGGCGCCGCCAACGGCAGGCATGGCCGAAGTGATGACAGGCTTTGCGAGGACCACCTCGGTTTCGCCGTATTTCAGAAGTTTCACGCAGATATTGTCCAGGATGAAACGCATCTGACCGCTGTATCCGGCCGGACGGTTTCCGCCGAGACCGATCCTCGCACCTGCAGGGAAGTTCTCTATCTCGACCGTATAGCGCTTGTATTCATATCCGGGTTCGATATCGAATGCAGATGTAATGTAGGAGCCTCCGTCGGCAACCGTCACCACGTTGTTGGCGGTGCTGAACGTGGAGTTGGAAATGACTTCAATCTTGAAATCCTGCCTGTCGCGTATGTAGGACGGCATTGCGTCGAAACTGAGTTCGACCGTACCGACCTCCGACATGTTGGTGATGGGAGGCGTCACGATTTCCCCGACAAGATTGTTGGATCCGAGCAGTATCTGTCCAGCCTTGGCGCCTATCTGGAGTTTGTTGCCGTTTTCGCAGACCTGCCCCCAGTCCGCAAGCCTGGTGGAAGGGACCAGTTTCTGGATGGTGGAGAACAGCACCATGGAAGTGCCGGACGTGACGGGATAGAAACCGTTCTCGGCGTCTATCTCCACTTCCCCGGAAGCCCTGGCCTCGGCGAAGGAGGAGACATTGATGCGCTGCATTGTATTGTAGCCGTTTGCAACAGGCCAAGTCTGGCCGCCCCAGAGCAGTTCGTCGAAGTCCTCATAGAGGAGGACGTCGCCGGCCTTGGCGGGAGCCGTGCCGACCTGAACCACCTGCGACTGTGCGGTGCTTGCCTTGAACAGCGGGCTCTTGAGGGTGGAGACAGAATCCTTCACTTCGACCCAATAGTCCTTTCCGCTTTCCAATCCCGTAAAGACGAAGGCCGGGAAGGAAATGTCGGCGGAGCCGGCGAGGTAGTTCCCTTCGAAGAAAGACCTGTCAAGGCCCCACGCCACATCCAGGTCGGTGCCGGCTTCATCCTTGTAGAGCGCGATGTGATAACCGCGCCTGACATCCTGTGCGAGTTCCTCGAATCCGGTCACGGACCACTCGACGGTGATTGTTCCGGCAGAGGCTCTCAGCAGGCGGATTTCAGGTTCGACGGTGGGAGCGATGCCGCC
>ERZ842401.4351-NODE-4351-length-16566-cov-4.363818_pt1 | contig 16566 bp, 15 predicted proteins | sample MGYA00521270_ERZ842401 | MGnify/ENA primary metagenome ERZ842401 (study PRJEB31892, sample SAMEA3878208) | bioreactor metagenome | biome: Moose rumen | place: Sweden | collected 2011-10 | study: EMG produced TPA metagenomics assembly of the PRJEB12797 data set...
TAGCGACCAACGAAGTGGGCGCGTAGGGAGAGACTTCTCCCCAAAAAAACAACCGCCACCTGAATTAAGCCATTTAGATCTGCTCGCGACCTGGCTATTCGCATACCAGTATGTCGTATAGTAAAAAAACTAGTGCGTTTTACACACCGAACAAACGGTAACTTTCTAATCAAAATCCCCAAAATATTTGAAAAATAACAAAAATAACAAAAAAAATATAATTTTTTGTTATTTTTCGATTCTTTCGGTTGGTCAGACGCCTATATGTATTATCACAAAATTTTTAATTTACCAATTTTAGGAGGCCAAACATGGACGAATTCAAATTCCCAACAATCAGACTTTCTGCAGAAGAAGAAAAAGAAGTCGCTCTCAGAGCCGAGAATGGCGACAAAGAAGCCCGCGAACTTCTTATCCTCTCATGCGTTCCTTTTGCACGAAAAGTTTCTCAGCGATTCCATGGTCATTTTCTTGACGGCGAAGAGCTTTTTGAAGAAGCATTGATTGGTCTCGTCAAAGCTGCGGACAAATTCGATGTTCACAAAGGATTCCGCTTTAACACTTACGCAAAATATTGTATTTGTACAGAAATCCGAAACGCCCTTAATTTCAACAAAAAAACAATTCCTCTCATCAAATCCACAAAAGACCCGGATGAACTTTTGGAGCTTGAACCTGATTCTTTTGACACCGCAGAAGCTTTCGTTAATTCTGAGTCAACAAAATCTCTTCTCAAAGCCGTGCGCAATCTTAAGCCGCTTAAGCGCGATGTCGTTTCAATGCACTATGGTCTCAACGGCAAAGAACCAAAATCTTTCACTGAGATTGGTGAACTCAAAGGCTACACAAAGGCAAGAATGCACCAGATTGAGAAAAAAGCCTTCCTCAATTTGCAGAAATCTCTGGAAGGCCTTTGCTCGTAAGCAAATTGTTAATCGGCGTAAAAGCCGATTTTTCGCTTTGTGCTTTCGCCTGTCTTTTCGTCCTGCATTTTGCAGAGTTCTTCTGTGATGTAGGCGGGCGAAAGTTCCGTGCTGTCCATGAATCTCATCCTGTTTGCTAGCGCACCGAAATCACCGGGCGTTACGCTTTCTTTTCGTTCCAGCCGACAGATTTCTTCATCGCTGAAATTGTATGATGCGAAATATTTTTCGAGCATACAGCGGATTCCGGTTTTGTCCAGCGGTTTGAATTCCACGATTATGTGAAAACGGCGGTTCATTGCGCTGTCCATGATTTCTTTTAGGTTCGTGGTGCAGATTATGATGCCGCCAAATTCTTCCATCTGCGTAAGGAATTCGTTCACCTGTGTGCGCTCCCAGCTGTGCTCGGCGTTTTCCCTGCTTGCAAAGAACGAATCTGCCTCGTCGAACAAGAGAATGCTGCCTGTGCGGTCGGCTTCCTCAAATGCGTTGCGGATATTCTGCTCGGAGCCACCAACATATTTGTCGAGAATGTCACTTGCCCGCTTCAAAAGAATCTTTTTGCCAAGACTTTCTGAAATGTAGCGCGCAAATTCGGTTTTGCCAGTGCCGCTTTTTCCGTAGAACAACATTCTGATTCCGTTTTCTCCGACGGAAAGATTCTGCGAGTTATTCTTTGAGAAGCTTTCTGCGTTCTGAACCATTCTCACGATTTTTTCAGGCTCCATGCTTGCGTTCAGGGCTTTTGTGTCATAATTTTTGCCGACATTTTCCCTCATCCGCTTTTTGCCGTTAATCAGGAGAGAATTTTCTTTGAGAATTGCCTGCACGGAATCGATAAAATCTGAATCCGTGTTCGAGGCCTCTCCGCTTTGCAAGGAAGAGCTTTCAAGGCTTTTGATTGTCTTCACGACATTATCAACCGAAGCTCCAGTCACGCTGTATTTTTCCATCAAGCTCAAGATTTTCTCGTTCATAAGCTGCGGGAGATTGAGTGGACTGAGCTTAGTCTGTGCGATTGATTTTAGCTGCTCACGGCTCATCGCGTCGAATTTGTACGAAAAGTTGAAACGCCGCAAGGTTGATTCGTCAATCTGCCCCGTGAAATTCACAATCCAGATGATTTTATTCTTGTTTGCTTCGAGCATTTTGTTGATGGTGCCCTTTGTTTTTGACGGCGAACTCATGCCGAAGAAGCTAGAATCGCGTGTTTTTAAAAGTGTGTCGGCCTCATCGATAATCAGAACTGTGTCCGGGCGGCTTATCGAAAGAAAAAGATTCAATCTGCTCAAAACGTAATTCTCGCCGGTCTTCTGTGAGACATTTAATTCGGCTTCGTTTTTGAAAATCAGCGGTTTTAAGCCGGAAGCCTTCGCAAGTGATTTGGCAAATTCTGTTTTTCCGCTGCCAGGCTTTCCGTACAAGAGAAGCGAAATGTTTTCTTCGCCGCACAACATTCTTGTCATAATGTGCGTGACATTTTTGTTCACATTGAATGAGTCGAGCTTGTATGAATCCTTGCAGTCAGTTTCTTTTACCAGATCCGTGAAGAAGACATCAAAATTTTCGTTCGTGATGCAGTCGATTGTGTCTTCGTGCGGGTCTCCTTCATCGTCAATGAATCCGTAAGTTCTGAGAGCCGAAGATGAGCGGAGAATCGCGCTGTAGTCATGTGGAGAAATGTCCAGCACTTCTGTGCGGAAGCGAGAACTTTCTTCGGCTGTAAGGGAATTCATGAGTTTTTTAAGCGGCGGAAAGATTGAAGATCGGTACAAATAGAGAAGATATGTTTTTTCCTCTGTTGTAAGTTCAATCGCATCGCTCAAAAAGTCGAGTCTGGAAAAATCTTCGATTGCGTTTTTGATTTTTGCAGGAAGCCTTGTGAGTTTGGAGATAGGCTTTTGAATCTGTTCCGAGCCATTGCCAGGAGATTTGAGCAAAAAATTGGCAATGAGGGGCGGTAAAAATTCATTGTCCACATAAAGACAGCGGTAGAGATTTACGACTGTCTGATTGATTTTTAATTCGTGGTCGCCGAAGTCGCCTGGAATGTTTCTGTCAACAGCTTTGTCTTCATCGTAAACAAAGGGAACAGTTGAGTAATCAAAATACATCGGCTTGATTGTGGGCGCATTTTCAGGAAACATGATTCTTGAGAGTTTTCCGTTTTTTTCTGCTTTGTCCACCATTTTTTCAAGATAATCAGAAATCCTTTGAGTGCATTTCAGGCGGATAGCAAGTTTGAAAAAAAGTGCAACCTGCTGCTCAAATTGCTCCTCTGCGCCGGCGAGCATTTCCGAGATTCTGTACAAATAGTATGCCGAAGCATAGCAGTCGGTTGTTGTCAGCTCGCCCATGTACAACACAGTTGGTTTAATGTATCTGGATAATCTTCCTCTTCGCATTTTATACCTCGTAGAATAATATATGGAGATTTCTTGAAAAGTTAAATTTTCCGTGAATTTTTTGTGATACCTGGGGGAAATTGCAAGCCACACATTTGACGGAGCAAAAAACTGTACTATGTTAAAAGCAGGAGGAACAAATGTCATTTCCAATTGAAGCCGCAAGCGCACCTAAAACTAGATATAAAATCTACAAAAAGGATAATTACAGCGAACATCCTGTTGATACATCGATGGCTGAAATCTTGATTCCATGTTATTGCAGAGAGCCAAAGGTAAAGCTCGGTGCATTTTTGCCTCAGTTCGACAAAATCCTGTGCGAGCTTCTTGCCGTGGCTGACCGCGAAAATGTAAGCCGCTTGTTCTCTGAGACGATGAAAGCAGTGTTCCCCGAAGAAGCCGATAATTTTGAGCTTGAAATTTACGAGGAATACGGCGGAGTTTATTCTACGATTGATTGCTCAAAGGAATATTTCAAGCGGATTTTCGGGCATGAGCGCGGTCCGAATGATGAATACTGCAGCCGACTACAGGAATATTTCAAGCGTCATTTAGGGCATGAGCGCGGAGAAAGCATGGCCCAGATGAAAAGGTATAACTTGTTTCCACCAAAGCGGACGATGTTCCAGGAGCGGGATGAAATCTGGGAAAACTACATTAACGCATATCACGCCAACCGCAAAGCCGCAAAAAGGCGTAGAACAAGCTTGCGGGAATATATTGACGGTATAACCGATGAAAGCAAGGGAGATGCAGGGGAAGATGGCCGCGAAGAGGAAAATGGAGGAGTCTGAAATTTAACGATTTGCCAGATTCTCTCTATGTTATTTGCATGAACAGATTCTGGAAATTTGATATTTTTAAAAATTCTTATGTCCCATCGGACGAGCCGGCTCTTTCTGCTTTTCCTACCATCGTGAACATGAAAAACAGGCAAGTTTTTTGCAGGCTTCACAAACAGTGGGAAAATATTGCCGCTTTTAAAAAGAACATCCTAAAAAGCGGGTGCGGAAAATTATATCCAGGACCTTTTACCACCGACAATACGATTTTCAACTACAATTTCGACATCTCAAAGAAGGGGAAGAATTGGTTCATCAAGGTGGATTCGCAGACTGTTTCGACCACAAAAAGGCGGCTTCTGGAAAATGTTTACGAAGTGAATACGGAACGAAAGCGGCTTTTCAAGAACGGAACGGCGGTTTTTGAAAGTGCGGATATGGCAGGTGCTCTCTGCAAGGAAATCACGGTTCAGATTCTTGGCGAAATGGGCGCACGATACAAGGAAATTTTCGGCATTTGCCCGACGGTCGCTTCTTCTCTTGGCGGCTTCAGCGTGATTCTCGGTTATATGCTGAGTCCGTTCAATGTGAATTTTTACAAGATTGCACAGCACTGGGGATTGAATCCTTATGACCCGGATTTTGCATCCCTTTCTTCGGGCGACACTCCGAGCGCAGAAAATGAAATGTTCTCCAGTCTCGGAATCAAGCCCACAAAAGCAATCCGAAAACTCTATCAGAAATTTCCTCAGAGCGTGATTTGCTATTCTGCCGCCAAAGATTTGGGATTTACGGACACAAATCTTCTTCAAAAAACGGCATCAATCGAGTTTTACGCTTTTCTGAAATTTTACATGATTTCTTTTGCGGGCGGGGATATTTCTTACACAATCCGTCTTCCGCTAAAAACTTTTGTCCGTGACATGCTCGCGATTTCTGACCAAAAAACTGTCTGGAATTCCATCGAAAGAACCGTGAAATTTTTTGTTGAGAAGACAGTTTCCAACATCACGATAACCGACGCCTTGAATATGTACTCGGTATGCGGTCCGTATCTTACGAATCAGGAAAAAAAAGATGTGATGCACGAAGGTTTCAACACATACACGCATGATTTTCTTCTTCGCAGACAGCATGAGCTTGCACAGGACGGCTCTTGCTGCGATGTGGACGGAGATTTTAACCTCGTGTTCCCACTTGAGCAGAAATTTCTGGATTTGGAATACAAGGCCGGGCGACAATTCCGGGAAAATCCGGCTACGCATGAGCTTGAAAAAGTTCCTGATGAAGAGAGATGGTGCTTTTATGTTGCCCGCGACAGCTTTACCCTGAAAAAAATCGGCAGCGAAATGCACAATTGCGTAGGCTGGGGCTACAAAAATGCCGTGTTCGAGCGGCGTTCCACAATCGTGTATGCCAAGTTCAGAAACAAATGCAAGATTTGCATTGAAGTCTCGCCACAATTCACTATAAGGCAGGCTCTAGGACCTGCGAACAGCCAGCTGAAAGGTGAAGCCCTGGATGCGTTTTCTGAATGGTGCGATAAAAAGAACATCGTCCGCAAGAATGTTTTTGGAAGAATTCATATTGCGCCATAAAAATTTAACGATTCTCCTTGTGTTCACTATGTTATTGGTGAAGGAGGTGCAAAAATGAACGAGAAAGAAGATGTACTTTCACAGAATGAAATCGATGAACTTTTGGGAAAGATGGGAGATGACGATGAAACGGAGAAAATGCCGGGAAACCGCGTGCTTTCACAGCCACAAATTGACAAATTTTTTGAGGTGAGTCCATGGGACCTTGGACAAGCAGATGTGTTCACGAGTCATCAGAAACAGGCAGTTTCCCTTATGTTTGAACTCCTTGCCCGCAAAATGATAACTTACTTTTCAGCAAATCTCAGGCAGCTGTGTCACTTTCATGTTTCAAGCGTTGATGAACTTACTTATGAAGAATTTATCCGCTCAATTCCGACTCCGACTTTGATTTCGTCTGCAAACTTTGGCAGTGAGAAAATTGCCATACAGATTGATTCGTGCATATCGATTGAGCTGCTTTACAATAACATAATCCAGCTTCTCTACGAAAAATGCGATCCCAAAACAAATGACGAAAAAAGTGCTGAAGTTTTCTCTGATTTTTTGCATGATTTGAGGGTGCGTGCCCATCGTGGTTATAGCGAAAATGAAATTGCAACACTGGAGCAAACTGTAATTAGGCCGATTCTTGAAATGCTAGAGAAATCTTTCAAGGATTATGAAGAAGAACTCAATCTTTGCCCGGAACTTGTTGCAAAATATCCTCACGGAATTAAGCCGAAAGACGTTAAACTTTCCATGCCGACCATCATCAACACGCAGAACAATCCTCAGTTTATGCAGATTGTTTCGCCGAACGAAATTATAATTCTTATCTGCATTGAAACAAAAATCGGCGATGAGGAAGGATTTATTAACATCTGCCTTCCGCGCCCATTTGTCGAAAATGTTTTGATTGCAAGTGGTTTGCTTTTTGGAAACAGCCCGCAAAATAATTCTGCATTTCAGAAAGGCTCAAAAGGAAGCGGCTTTGTTTGTCTCGGCAATTTTAGTCTGAAAGACAACGACCAGCTTGAAAAAGGAAGTGTTATCGTACTCGACAGACTTTGCGGAGAGTTGGTTACTCTGCATGATAGTGCAAGCGGAAAGATTATCGCAAATGCAGAAGTCGTAAAAGTTGATGACAACTATGGTGTGAGACTTACTGAAGTTGTAGAGGGAACCTCGAAAATTAATGGCAGGATAAATATATGAGAAAAAACACATTCGATATTCCACAGGAAGAAATGGACAGATTTGACAAAGCAATGGACGCAGAACGCACTGAACAGGATGCACGTCTTGAAAAGTTGATAGAATCAGAAAAGGCGAATATTCCTTCAAACGAAGAAATCATCAAAATGATTCCGTCAAAGGCTGTGCGCGAATATTTACAGAAAATCGGTCATCAGTTTAGCGAGCGAGACCGTTATCTTTTGTGGCTTTACCTCGACCCCAAGAAAGAAGATGAAAGCGAAGAACTTTGGGAAAAAGGCCGCTATGTTTCAGTTCCGCATCCGTTCAGGCGGGGCGATATAGTAGTTTGCTATGACTCTTATCCTGCGTTTACAAATTCAGGGGAACACAAAGGCGAATATGAAATCGGCATAATGAGAAGCTTTTCAGACGATGAAGATTGGACAGATTGGGATAACGATGTAAAAACGCGGCTTAAGAGCGTCACAGATTTTTCTGATGTTTCTACCACCGTTGAGTTTTTGTATCCTGACGGCAGTTTCAGCCACGAACATCCCAATCCTATGGAACTGGAATTTGCCCGCGATGTCGAAGGAGCCTTACCAGAAGACACTCCAAAAACCGACTATCTTGAAGTTGCCTCTGATTTGATGAAAGGAGATGGCTCAATCGAGCTTTTTCAAATGTTCTGCGACGATTATCTTGAAAGTGCACAGCATCTGAACGAGCTTCTGGAATCTATCAGACACGAACTTCACGAATATGTGTGGGAAAATTTTAATTCCTACCGCAAGCTTTACATTCCTGATGATTCTTTGCCGATTCAAAAACTTACGAAAGAGCAAAAAGATGAGGCTTATAATTATGTCTGGCGAATGGAGCATAATGTCAAAACAATCGAAGACAATATGAAAGACCTTGCAATTCCGACTGCAACATTAAAAACAGCGTTCAAAAAAGGATTGCCTCATAAACGAGATGAAGAAATTGAAAGCGAGAAAACATATCTGAAAGAAACGGGTTCTATTATTTCTGATATTTACGAAGACTACAAACTCGCCCAAACACAAGTCAAACTCTTTACGGAAATGCAGAATGTACCGAGAAAACAGTTTTATCAGGTGCGGCTGTTAAAGGCAATCGGCAAAATAAAAAAAGATCTGAAAGGGGTAGTTGAAATAGGAGAATTAGAATGATAGTAATCCCTGAATTAGTTGAAAAAATAACTGGCCTCAAGTACGGCAAGGATTATTGGTTTAATTATCCTTCAAAAGAGCGCCCTCCTATACGGCTTTTAAAAGCAGAAACAGGCTTGCCAGCGAACATTTTGAATGTAAACTATTCTGTTTCACTTGAATTTGGAGTGTGGAAATATATTGAGGTTCAAGATGACACTAGCGACGAGCTTCATGAGGAAAACCAATTCTGGATTTTCTTTAATGAAGATGCAAATTTGGATATATCTACAGACGAAGAGAAAAGAGGCTTACCAAAAGAAGAATTAGAAAAGATGCGTGATTTTGTGCGGAAGTCCTTTGCCGATAAAACTTCCCTTCTTTCACTGATAATGTCAGCACGTGAAAAAGAATGGAACGAAGATGTAAAAGAACAAAGCGAGAAAAATCGAAATCAAATTATAGACAAGCATATAGAGGCGTTTAAAAATCTTGCGGACGGTGAAAAATGACAAATCTCAAAAAATTGATTCCATCAAAATCACTTCGGGAATATCTTGGGCAAATCGGGCATGAATTTTCTCTTTGTGAAGAAGCCGCTTTAATTTATCAAAATCCTCTTTTGCGACAGGATGAAAGACTGGATGCCTTAAACGAAATTGCAAAAACTCTGCGCCTGCCAGAAAATGCCAGCTTGCAATTTCCAACTTACCGCAACTGTAGAGACGGCTCTCCTGATTCTGGTGAAAAAATCACGGCGACAGAACTCGCAACTCAAATTGAGTCTCACATAAAATCTGATATGGAAATTGAAATAGACTTGTTTCGGAACACGCTCGAAGGCATTTACGAGGTTGATTGTTCTGTAAAAAACGAGAGCTTATGTGGTCAGCCTTACGACACTTTTTCCTGCCCAGCCTTTTCATCCATCGAAAAAGCTATCGATTATGTAATGACTGGTGAGAACGACAAGCTTCTTGATTTTATAGTTACGCTCCGCAAAATTGACGAAGGTGATAAATATGTTTCCGGCACCTTTAACGGCAAAGGTGAACTTTTGCGGGTTGATTCAACTTTTATCGGAACACAAGCTTTTGATTCGGACAATCGCCTTGATAATTTCTATTGCGAACTTCCCTATCCCTTTAATGACGGCGACATTGTGCAGGATTTATCAAGCGGCAGAATCGGCGTAGTAAATCATCTGGGTGGCGAAAAAGACGGAAAGTTAAAAAACATCTGCAAGCGTTACCGTGATTCCAGCGACATAATCGTTCCGGTAGACTGCCTTGACGACGACGGAAACTTTGTCTATGAACCGTTTTACACACCTTGCGTAGATTATGCCCCTCGTTTGGACTACTCAAAAGGTGACGGCGAGTTTTTGTACGAGGCTTCTCTTTTGGTACAGGGCAAAGGCTCTCTGGAATACTTTTGCAATATGGTAAAAAAACAAAATTTGCGATAGTAACGCACGAAAATGCAAGTTATAGGGAAAAGTGTAGTTTTTGATAAAAATCTTTTATAAATTACTTAACGCTTTACCCTTTGTCTACTATGTTATAGATAAAAGAGATATACGAAGGAGAAACTTTATGTGGGGTGAAAAGCTTATTGAACTAACCAAAGACGAAGCCTACGAAGGCTCAATGATGAAAAAATCCAACGGAAAATTCGGAATGATTAAAAGCCGTGGTGTAGAAAGCATTGAAATCGTGGCTGTTGAACTGAAAGATTTTATGCCAGACCCAACCGACAAAGTGATTGCTCAGTACAAAAATATTGATGAAATGATTTCGGACGGCTGGGTGATTGATTAGCGGAAAGACTAGCGAAAAACTATCGGAGGATTGGAACATGATCAATAAAGTTCTTTCTCAGGACGAGATTGACGAGCTTTTGCAGGCGCTTGAAAGTTGCGAAAAAGATACAAAGCCTGAAGAACGAACCCGCAAGGTGAAAATCTTCGATTTTGAGCGTCCCGATATAATCGGTAAAAGTACAATTCGAATCTTGTCTAATATTCTGGAAGAATATTGCGTTTCTATCACAAAATACTTTGTGAATGATTTGGAAATTCCTGTAAAAGCTCATGTTGCTTCTGTAGATCAGCTGACCCGGGAGGAATTCATCCGCTGCATTACAACACCAACATTCTCGTTTTCGACTGTTTGGCTTGATGGAGTGCTTTTGTTCAATGTGAATCCTGCAACTTTTCTCGAAGGCTTTTTGGGTAGAAAAGCAAAGAAAATGAAAAAGGGGCAGAAAGCAAGATTCTTGTGGAGAAATCCGAGCGCATTCGAGAAAAAGATTTTCAGTGATTTTGTGGCGAATCCCTGCTTGAAACGGCTTGAACAGGCATTCTCAAACCGAAGCAATAGGCCTCTTCCTTCTATGTCTGAAATCAAGTTTGAGGATAACCCGGTCTTTCTACCTTACGGTGAAAATTATTGTGAGATGGGGGCGATGGCGACCATTGAGCTGAGTTTTGAAGGCACTGGAAAAAACAAAAAAGATGATTTTTACCCAATAGACATTTTCTTCAATGCTCAGATTCTCGAAAATCTAAGTGAGCGGAACATAATTTATCATGGCGAAAAAAACAAGGTGGTGGAACTTGAAAAACCGAGGGAAAATCTTTTGGTTGAACTTGGCAGGTGTCGTCTTAGCGATGAGCTGAATCTCGAAAAAAATATGATTCTGGAACTGAACAGTCTGGCAGGAAATCCATTGAAAATCTTTATTGACGGAACGGAGTGCTGGACTTGCGAGGCTCTTTGTCTTGACGATTCAAAAGCTGTTCGAATTAATGAAATGAGTGACGGTCAGTTTGAGTTTTCAGATGACGAGAAAAACACCGATGATTTTTACAACACTCGCGTGATTCTAGGCTGGACGAATGTAAGCAAAAAAGAAGCCGATGGTTTTGGCGAAGGTTCGATAATTGAGCTTGAGCAAAAATGGTACGAGCAAGTCTTTGTCTACAAGAACAACAGACTGATTGCAAAAGGAGATGTTATGATTCTAGATGAAAATTTCGCTGTGAAGATAAAAGATTTGTGCTAGAGACATGAAAGATTTGTCTGCATAAAACTTAACGATTTGTCCTTTGCTTACTATGTTATTAGCAAGCAAAGGAAATTTCAGAAATCTATTTAATTGAGGTGAAATTATGATAATAAGGCTTTTAGTAAGAACAATTAAACTCTTCGTTAGCGGGTGCTTTTGATGAATAATTAAATGAGGAAGTGACAAGGAAGTTTTTAACATAAATATAAAAAACTTCATATTTTTTTAAAGTTTTAAACTTTCAAGTTAAAAAGTTTGACAATTTCAAAAAATACTCATACAATGTAACAATGATTGATATTCGAGATACCGATTATTATAAGGAAATTACATTTTCTCGCGATTCTTATGTAAAAAAACTGCTTTCCTGGCAAAATCAACATGTGATAAAAGTTATCACTGGGGTACGGCGAGCCGGAAAGTCTGTTGTGCTCAAAACTCTTTGTCAGGAACTTTCAAAAACTGTTCCATCAGAGCAAATCACATTCCTCAATTTTGAAATGCTTGAAAACGAAGACTTGCTTGAATATCACGCACTTCATACTGCATTAAAAAGCAGACTTGTCAGCGGTAAAATGAATTATATTCTTCTTGATGAGATTCAGTTAGTCAATAAGTTTGAGAAAGTCATCGATTCTCTTTTTGTGAGTCCAAATGTGGATATTTATCTTACAGGCTCAAACGCGGACTTGCTTTCAAGCGAAATTGCGACTTTATTGAGCGGACGCTATGTGGAGCTTCATGTTCTTCCTTTTTCCTTTGCTGAATTTCAAACAGCCTATAAGTCACATTTTCCTGAGCAAAATCTTGACATTCCATCAATCTATACAAAATTCATAACTTTTGGGGGATTTCCATATCTTCACAACATTTATGAGCAGAATGAAAATATTCGTGATTATATCTCCGGGCTTTATTCTACGATTGTCTTGAAAGATATTCAGCAGCGGAAAAAAATCAGCGATACGGTTCTACTTGAAAAAGTCGTGAAATTTGCTCTTGTACATACAGGGAATTTGCTTTCACCAAAAAAAATAAGCGACACTTTTGTTTCCAACGGAAGAAAAACGGCTCCGCTTACAATCGAAAACTGCCTTAATGCTTTGTGCGAAAGTTTTCTTTTTTACAAGCTGAACCGATATGATGTTCGAGGAAAAGAAACCCTGAAAACGCTTGAAAAATACTATGCCGTCGATATGGGATTGCGTTTTTTTATGCTTGGTGCTAAGGGCGGCGATGAAGGTCATATTCTGGAAAATGTTGTTTTCATTGAGTTGAAACGCCGTGGTTATGATTTATATGTCGGAAAAATCGATGATATGGAAATTGATTTTATCGCTATAAAGGATGGAAAAACAAATTATGTGCAGGTTTCACTTTCCGTGCGTGATGAAGCCACATTGCAAAGGGAACTAAAGCCATTTTATTCCATAAAAGACTCCTTCCCCAAAATCCTGATTACAATGGACAATGCCCCGATAATGTATCACGACGGCATAAAACAGCTTTTCGCACTTGATTTTCTGAATGGAGCGGAACTCTAAAAAAATATCCCCTGAAGGTGAACTTTATCAGTTCGGCTTTAAGGGGCAGTTTCTGTTTTACGAAAATTTAATAAAAAAATTTAACGATTCGCAATTTCCCCACTATGTTATTAGTGTATAAAATCAATTCCCACCCTAATTGCAAATGGAGGCAATATGGAAATCTTAACAAAAGAATGGAATTCTTACATCGAATCAATGAAAAGCGTTCTTGCAGAAAACAAGGACTGGCAGGAAGAGCTTGACGGTTGCCTTGAAATGGCGGAAGCTGCTAAGAATGACGATGAAGATGCTCTTTTGGATTTGATTGCTTACAAGGCAAATCATGGAATCGACTTTGAAGAAAGTCTTGCCTTCCTCAACAAAAAAGCTGATGAAGGTGACATTTTTGCCCTCAAAACACTGGGATTCCTCAACTGTGTCGGCGTTTTCAATCCATTTGACGAATCAAAATCCTCTCTCGTAGACATCAACACCGATGAAAGCGAACAGAAAGCCGCCTCATACTTCAAAAAAGCCTTTGCTCTTGGAAGCGTTCACGCTATGGTTTGGTTTGCGATGCGAGATTGCATTCATGCTGCCGCTGAATCAGACAACGCGGAAGAAAACACAGAGCCAGCCCCAAGTGCAGAAGACTTCCTCAAAGCCGAAAAATCCGCACTCAAAGCAATCGAAGAAAGCAAAAAGCCTGGCTGTGACTGCACCCCGGAAGCTATGTCAACAATTTACTACTGGCTTTCCCGAGTTTACGCCTCAAAAAATCCTGTAAATCCTATCCACGATGAAGAAAAAGCCAAATATTGGGAAAACAAATACGAAAAGCTCAATCAGAAACTGAAAGGAAGCGACGAAGAAAGTCAGCAGTAGTTTTGCTTGCGGGCAGCTAAAAAATGAATTAAAATATTTTCTACATAAGCACACCGATTGCTGATGTGGTCGGTGTGTTTTTGAGTGAGGAAGTTAAAAAATGAGAATTTTATTTTGCAGAATTGGCTGGACAAAGTATTACAAAGGTGATATCGATGACACGCCTAAACGCGGTGGAAAATATAACAAAGATAATGTAGGGCATGAGAATTATAACTTTCTTGATGCGGATGGTGAATATTTTGGCTATGCCCGGATTAACGGAGATGCAATCCATCTTGAGAAGATTGATGAAACAGCCCGCGGTCAAAGCGAACTTGATAATGTCCTTGTTATTTGGTTTGCCACACATCCAAGAGAAGGCGGGCAATATATAGTCGGCTGGTATAGAAATGCTACTGTATATGCAGAAGAACAGCCTGTTCCAGAAAATGCCATGAACGCTCGCTCAAATTTCCCTGAAAGTAATAAATTCATTGCAAAAGCAACTGATGTTCACCTTATTCCGGAAGAGAATCGATGGCAATATCCGCTGGATGTCATTGATGGGCAGGCCGGCCAGTCGAATATATGGTATGGCAATGATTCAGCAATAGAGTCAGCAAAAAGAATCGTAGATTTATATTATCAGCGGCTTGCTGCTGAATAAGAAAATTGCTTGCGTGAGGATGTGGAGAAAGTGTTGCCCGAAGAAATAATTGAAAAAATGAATTTGGCTAAAACAATTCTTGAAAGTGATGAAAATCTAGGAAGTAGAAGTTTAATAGATAATTTGTTTGCGATGACATCGATAAAGGCTGATTCTGACACAGAAGCCACAAGAATTGACAAAATTCAAATGAGACTTTCCGTAATAGATTCGTTTTATTCAACCAATATGGGGCGAAGATTATACGGATTGAAGGAACTTGCTGAAAAAATATCTGAACTTGGAGATGATGAAAAATTACGAGAAAAACTGAATCTATATATCAATCAAGGTGATTCTGACATATCGGGTGTATTTACCAAAAAATACGGAATTTTTAAGCATGGAATTCCTTCAGCTGATAATCTTGCTATTGAAAGTAATGTTGAAAATGATGATGAAGGATTTAAAGCTATCTCTTTAATCTCGAAATATTTCTATTTTGTATCGAACCACAACTTCCCTATTTATGATAGTCTTGTAAGGAATAACATAAAAAAAGTTTTGAATCATTTTCATATTAAGAATCACTTTACAGGGAAATTGATAGAAGAGGAGTTTATAAGAGAACTTGTAAGAGTTTGTGACAAAGACAAATTTGCGGAATTTGATAATTTATTATGGCTTTATGGGAAAATTCAAAGAGGTTCGCTATCATTTCTTGCAGACAAAAAAATATATATAAATATTATGGAATTATTAAGGAAACGCTTTTTAGATAATCTTAGTAAGTATGCAGATGAAAATGGCATAGATTTGGAAGTTATTCCAAAAGAAGATTCACTTAAAGCTGAATTCACTGAGAGTTTGAAAAATGCGGCTAAATCATTCAAATTGACATTAGACAAAGATAAAAAAATTTTCAAAAATGATGGTGAAATAACGAAAGAAAAACTTGTTGAGACTATTTTTAAAAATGCTACAAGTGATAATCTCGATATTTTTGTTGCAAGCCAATTAAAAGATGATGAAATTATTGAGCAATTAAAGAAAAAACAATTCATTTCAGATGATTTGTATACTTTCTTAAAATTTTGTCGAGAAGTGAAATAATCTTATAAATTCCCTGAGTTCAAAGAATAAAAGCGGAAAAAGATACTTTTTTTTACAAATGTATGCTATAATGAATTAAAAGAGATTTTGAAAAAAATCTATAAAAAAGGATAAAAATGCCAACTATTGCACAGCACATTGAGAAAATCAGAAACATTGATGTGGGAATATCAAATGCCAAGTGGCGGCTTGCAGCGACAATATGCTGATAGTATTGTTCAAAATCTTCCTGTTTTAGAATCAGTTTTTGCAGAAATTCACCATGTCTCATCAGAGAAGCTGGAAAGATTCTTGTTTGGCTATAGAGCATAAAAAATAATTCAAAAAAAATTTAACGATTTCAAAATCCTCCTCTATGTTATTAGTGTAAATAATTAAATATCAACACTAATGGCAATTGGAGGTAAATCATGGCGAAAGAGCGCACGGTAATAATCGACGACACAAACGACGGCGAATCAAAAGAACTCATCGAAAAAGTCAAAAGTCGCTTTGACGCGGCGAATCAAAAAACGTTCGATTTAATAGAAGATTTTATTGCGGGCGGTTACGAAGAAAATCTTGCCAGGCTTCTGGTTTATCTCCCAAAAGAGCGCAGGTCAGCGGCACTTCAAAGCCTGCCCGAATCTGTGCGTGAAAAAGTTTCTTCCATATTAAACACTTTCGGCGAAAAAAAGAATTCTGATCCCGACATTATGAGCGCAGTTGGAACTGTACTCAAAAATGCGGATTTTTATGGCGAAAAAGCGGCGCATGAAATTATTCAGAACGGTGACATTTATTTCCTTTCGGCGGTTGAGAGCGAGAACAAAAATCTTTTTGAAGTGAATCCTCTTCTTTCAATGAACGTTGAGTATTATCTTGTGAACATGAATGTTCTCGTTGAAATTGACGAAAGGAGCATCCAAAAATGGCTCCGCGAAGTCGAGACTCAGGATTTGGCAAAGGCTCTCAAAGGAACGGATGCGGTCGTTCAGGACAAAATCTTCCGCAACATGAGCCAGCGTGCGGCGGCAATGCTCAGGGAAGACATGGAATTTATGGGTCCTGTCAGAAAAAGCGATGTGCTTGAAACGCAGAAAAAACTCATCAGGATTTTAAAAAGACTTAATGAAGAGGGCGAAATCGTGATTTCAAAAAGTTTTTGCGGCTGTATCGGCGACGAGCTTATTTAAAAGCTGTCAGTCATTGTCTTCATGCAAGGCAGCGGATGTAGATGTTTTTTTGGAGGATTTTATGGTTCAATCACTTTTTTTGTGTGATTGAATAAAATGGGGATAAAA
>ERZ842401.4352-NODE-4352-length-16565-cov-3.954573_pt1 | contig 16565 bp, 14 predicted proteins | sample MGYA00521270_ERZ842401 | MGnify/ENA primary metagenome ERZ842401 (study PRJEB31892, sample SAMEA3878208) | bioreactor metagenome | biome: Moose rumen | place: Sweden | collected 2011-10 | study: EMG produced TPA metagenomics assembly of the PRJEB12797 data set...
TTTTTTATTAATTTTAAACATATAATAAATAATGAAATTTTCACACTATCCAATTTTTCCGGCAATTCATCAAAGCAAAATCTGTATAATTCATCACTTTTTCTTAATTTCAACTTCGGAATGATGTAATCAAAAAAATTAGAATCATCGGATACGAGGATAACACGATTTTGCATTTCTACACCCTAAGACAATTCTGCAATAAGAACATCCGATTTTTGCAGAATTGCGTTTCTGAGCTCTTCCAAATCTTCAAAATCCATCTCGTAGGAGCCATCCCGATAGATGAGAGGATTTTCCAGCACTCTGCGTCCGTTGTTTATGATCGAATTGAAAAAAATATTGTAGACCGGAGTCTGGATCAGCACCTTTTCCGCAGGCGTAGTAAACTTCCTGACCGCTGTGGAGAGCGCAGGGATCACCCCGGTAGCAAAGATCAGCCAGTCCCGATCTATGACCAGATCATGATGCAAAAGCCACCAGTCCTGATATGACTTCGCCCACTCATCCGGTATGATACTGTATCCGAATATCCCGTGTACCGCCCTCTTTTCGATAGCCTTCCTGATGCAGGGCGCGGTGTAAAAATCCATATCCGCCACCCACATGGGAAGATCACCGTCCTTTACATCCCATTTCAGTGAGCCGGTGCCGCGGCGGTCCGCAATTTTGTCAAAATCGTATTTTCCCATACAAAAACTCCCATCCGTCACCAAAGCCCATCAGGGCTGTCTATTGTCTCTCCGATGCTGGCACACTCTATCCTGGTCTTTTTTGGGTCTATCCTGTCCTTTTGTATCACCAGATGCTCTATGTGATCAGCGCTTATCCGCCCGCTCGCCGGATTGAATACGCTGTCGATACTTCCTGATATCTCCGCATCCACACAGATGGAATACTCAAAGGAAAGTGTGGTATTTATGAGCCGGCAGTTTTTCATCACCAGATTGTCTATATAGCACATACCCTGCAGACTCTCTATGGTGCAGTCGATGAGTGTCAGGTTTTTGGCGTTCCAGCCCAGATACTCCCCGGTGACAAAGCTGTCCTTTACTACCACATTCTCCGTATTCCAAAAAGCATCCTTGCTGGCCAGATGCGAGTCTGTGATCGTGGAATTCTTCACTCCGTCAAAGCTGTAATCCCCGATCAGGTCCAGCCTCTCCACCTCCATGTCCTCACAGTTCATGGCAAAGTAAGGCCCCTTGGCATGAACATCCGAAAGCTTCACCTTTTTACAGGCCCAGAGTGTCTCCTCGGCATTCGGCAGGGTCACATTTTCCAGCGTGATACCGCTGCAGCGCCGGAAATTTTTGGGTGCCTCCACTATGGCGTTTTTCATGGTAAAGTCGTCAGTGTACCAGACGCCTGCACGGGCCATATCAAAAAATGTCACCCTCTCCAGATCCACATGCTTCGCGTACCAGAAGGGATATTTATATCTGAAAAGACACTGGGTAGCAGAGATATCACTGCTCTCCTTTAAAGGGGACTCCCCCTCCTCAAACACGCATCCATTCAGGCTCACCCCCTTTGCTCCGAAAAGCGCTCTCTCCTCCGTAAACTTTTTATCCCGATACTCCATACTTACCTCCTTACCTACTTTGTATATAGAAGCCTCTCGCAAAGCTCCATCCGCTCCTTTGTGGGAGCGCTGTTTTCAAATGTGACACTGCCCTGCCGGTCGGGATCCGCTAAAAGCCCGCTCTCCGAAAGCCTTCTTCTAAGCTCCCTGGCAGTGCCTGCCGCTCCGTCAAATATCTTTACACCCGGTCCCAAGACCTCCGCTATCGTATCCGCGACAAACGGATAGTGCGTACATCCCAGCACTACAGCATCCACAGGATGTGAGCCGCCGGCCCTGTACACCGCTAAAAGCTCTGATAGAAACTTTAAAAGCCGCTTTGAAGAAAGCTCTCCCCTTTCGACAAAGTCCATAAGCCCCGGCGCCGCTAAAGGTATGACATCGGCATCGCCCTGCCACCTGTCCAAAAGCCTGTGAAACTTTTCCTCCCTTACCGTCATAGGCGTAGCCAAAACCAGTATACGCCCACTATGAAACTCCTCCACAGCCGGCTTTAAAGCCGGCTCAATGCCTACGAGAGGCACCTGCGGATACATCTGCCGCAGCTTACGTACAGCTGCCGAGGTGGCCGTATTACATGCGATAGCCACCGCCTTTGCACCCCTCTCCAAAAAGCTCTCGGTGTGCCCGATGGTAAGAGCTCTAACCTCCTCAGTCTTTTTGGTGCCGTATGGCGCATTTGCCGAATCACCGAAGTAAAGAAAATCCTCGTCGGGCATCAGCGCCACCATCTCACGCAGCACGCTGATGCCTCCGACCCCGGAATCAAAAACCGCAATAAAATCCTTCATTATGGTCATTCCCTTCTTGCCTAAAACCCAGATGTGTTATATTATAACATACATAGGAGGTTTTTAGCTATGAGTATGAGAAGCCGATTTGATCTGCTTGAAGGAGACCGCCGTCCCAGACGCGCGTGCAAGGTTTGCGGACGCGCACTTGCAAGCTCATACGCTGATGACACCTGCCAGGAATGCAGGGAAGAGGCTATCTATCAGGACGTAAAAAAATATGTTTCAGAAAACGACGTCGGTGAGTACGACGTCGCTGAAAAGTTTGATATTCCCGTCTCCACCGTACGCAAGTGGGTAAAGATGGGCTATATGGACTACAAAAAGGATCATTAGCAATAGGTTATCAAAAAGTATATATACCTCCGAAGTTTTCTTCCTCGTATTCTCTTATGATCCCCGCGTTTTTATTCTCCAGCTTGTTCAGATCACCCTGCTCAATATCAGGGTCCGGGTCATACCAGTCATATCCGCTGAAATACTCATTCCACTCCTCGGTCTGGAATACATACCCGCGATAGGCATATATCCCGTTTCTGATGGCAGAAAGCTCAAACGAGGAAAAGCCTTCAAGGTCATCGTCTGTAAGCTCCCTTGACTGCGCGAGTAAGATCATGTCCTCTATGTCAGAAGTCTCGGCAGCCGCTTTCTCTGCCTTTTTCTCTTTCTTTTTCTTTTTATTTATCTTCTTCTGCACTGCCGCATCAGAATCTTCCAGGGACTCCTCATCATAGTCCGCTTCTATAGACTCCTCATCATAGTCCTCTTCTATAGACTCCTCATCCTCCGAGTCCTCATCTTTATCCTCGTCTTTCTCATCCTCGTCGTTTTCATCTTTTTCATCATCCTCGTCGTCTTTTTCGTCATCATCGTCCCGGTCATCTCTGTCATCGTCCGACGACACCTGAGATGTAGCAAAAGGCCCCACCCCCATCACCTTCATACCTACAAGGGCGCCGGCCAAAGCGACCACAATCACAATGATAATGATGATTATGAGCTTTTTATTTCCGCCGTCACCACCATCTGCAGGCGCAGGATTATACTGGGGAGGCACCTGGCCCCCTCCGGGATAACCCTGCGGCATCCGGGGAGGCACCTGGGTATTACCCGTGGGTGCCTGTGCATTTACATAGCTGTAACCGCATTTGGGGCAAAACCTCGCCCCATCCGGTATCTGATTTCCGCAATTCTTACAAAACATAGCCTTTCTCCTAATCAGTAGTTTCCTTCACCGATAACTTTTCCGTTATCCGCCGGAGTCATATACCAGTTGGCGTCCTTTGCGATCCTGCGCGGATCCTCGCCCTTTACGTCTGTCACATACAGATCATTGTCCTCATCGACATAGAAGATCAGATCATCACTTACGTATGTGGCACGGGAGGCGCTGGTGACATCCTTTCCGATGCGTACTTTTTCACCCTTTGTATAGTAGCAGAGGTCACTGGTACCGCTCTCTTCGGTATAGATCATGCCCGAGGGTGTCTCCGTCAGAGTCCATACATAAGCGTCCTTTACGGCCACCTTATCCTCGTCCGATCCATCCCAGTAGAGAACCTTTCCTTCGCCATCGTCGTCCACATCGGCAGCATAGTAAAAACCTTTCTCACCCCATCCGATCATTTGTACATCATCATCGAGCTTGCCCGCTTCGACCAGCTGCTTGCCCGAGATTTTGTATTTGTAATAGGTGGTACTGTCGTCTTCATACTTGTAGGAAACCAGCTTATCGCCCTTTACATCAAAGTAGCCCATGGCATCCTTGGCCTCGCTGGCGTAGCTCTGTACATCCTCTCCGGCCACACTGTAGCAGTAGCTGCCGTGATATGCCTCTACCAGCAGATCATAGATATCGGATCCATAGCCGAAAATCTCATTGTACAGATCACTGTCATAATCCGACAGCTCGGAAATATCTCCCACCGGCTCCACATCCTGCTCGGTATTCAGCTCGGCAAATCTGGCCACATCACCGCTCACATATACATCCAGGGCGTTCGATGCCACCTTTTTCTTCTCGCCATTGCAATACCTGTATACATCAAAAGTCGTCACGGAGTACTCATCACTGTCCAGCTTTTCTCTCACCTGGTTTCTGCTGTAAGCCTCATTGTAGGCATCCATAAGCTGGCTGTAGAGATCATCATCGTACCAGTAAAACTCCTTTTTATAGGGATTTACATAATAGGTCTCTTCATCATCATAATTGTAAAAACTGATATAATCATAATCCCATTCGTCACATTCGTATTCTGCCTCTTCATAGAAATCAGCCTTTGTATCATAATAGTATGACCAGTGATCATTCCAGTCGGAAAGAGCTGTGCTCTCCTTAACCTTTCTAAATGCGTCCTCAGTATCGGGATATTCCTTGTGCTTTGCGTCATCACTCTTGTACTTGTCCGAGATCATATCGGCAGGATCCACCTTGGTCTCTGCCTCTTTTACATACCATATAGACTTGCTGTCATAGCACTGCCACCATGAGTACACATCCTCGTCTATCATCTCGGTGCTTCCGTCATTTTGGGCCACATAGAGCTCGCGGTCGTTGTCGTCGCCTTTGGTATAGAATATGAAGTCATTCCATATAGCCCGGGTGAATACCTTATCGTCTATTTCCTTTTCCTTTGCGCCCTTGGCTATCTCTATGATGCCTATGTCGTAACCGGACTTTTTATTGTCCTTCTGATAGAGCACATACTTGCCACCCACTACATTATAGCTATCCACATTACTTATAAGCTCACTTTGTTCCTTGCCGTCAAAGAGATATACATCGTCCTTCCTCATGTACACCACCTTGTTAGCATCAATGATATTTAGATTACCGGCGCGTACCTTTGAATCGATCTCAAGGATGGCATCCTTTGTCTTGCTCTTGTCCTCCTTTATGTCAGAAAGACGGATCCTGCACAGATCACCGGTGTAGTCATCATCAATATCCCTGAAGAAAAAGAAGTAATTGCCATCGGGGTCAAAGCCTCCGAGACTTACCTCTCCGTCGTCGTAACCTTCATCGACAAACTCCAGCCCTGCCACATCCTTTTTCTTTGCATTTTTAATGTACTCCACGGAATCATCCGTAACATAGACCACGGAATCAAAGGTCTTTTGTGTATTGAAAAAAGGAATCCATGAGGGCTTTATGATGACTATGGCCGCCACAGCTGCCACGACAGCTGCCACCGCCGCTATGCCCACTATACGTGACACCTTGCTTTTGGGCTGCTCTCCCTGCGCTTCGTCATAAGGCTGCACGGGAGGTACCTGGGCGTAGCCGTTTCCCATCTGGGCTGCGCCGGGATCGGCATACTGGGCAGCGCCGTTTACTGCAGGCTGTACATTCTGCATCACATCCATCTTCTGGCCGCAAAACTCGCAGAACTTTGAGTCGTCTGCAATTTTTTTTCCGCAATTTGGACAAATCATAGTACTACTCCTCTCTTAATTACAATTATCATGTAATAAAAAATGCTTTTTAATGGCATTATAATATGTTTCTTTTTCTGGCTGAGATTTAAGGCATCCAATCAGGGTATATTTACCAGTTATGACACTGGTATCAATTATAATTTGAAATCTCTTAAGTATATCAAGTCCTATAAGAATATTTCCAGTCCTATCAAAATTAATGCCTATGTCGCAACCTCCAAGCCACTGATCATCTAATGTAATACTGTCAGCATTATAATTAAACCGAAGTGACTTTACATCCATCAGATTTCCATTTTTTATAAGGTCCTTATCTTTTTTTCTTATATCAATAGTATCACTTACTCCGTATGTCGGATTATATGGCACCTTTTCATTTATTGCTTTCTGTTTTAGAGCCTCCGCCCTTTTGTTTGATATATTAAGACGCCTAATCGGTATATTTGTTTTTGCACAACCGGTATCAATTTTACATCTAGTAATTTCAAATATTCCAAGCTCATCAACCCTAAGTACAAGATTTGCAAATAATCCTCCAGACTCTTCCTCCAAATAGATGTAGTCATTCATCAAAATACACCTCTCCATCTTTTTCGTCAGCATCATTGTAGATGTGTGCTATTGGAACGCCTTGCCCATTGAATCCATCTGATTCGTCATCCAAGGACTCCCCTATATAACCGATTACACCCTCTATATCACCATCAGGCATCAGATCAGGGTTGGTCAAAATAATATGCTGTCCAAAAATCTGTGAAAGCTGTGATGCCCTGACCTTCATGCCTTTGAATAGATCATTTATACTCAATATGCTTGCTTGTACTGTAGCCATATTATCTCCTTCCGTTGCATGAACGATTCATTTCTGATATTATACCACTTTATACTCATCCATTCTATACAAGAGTTACCATCAGTCGCAACTTATAATTATTATAAGAATTACATATTGCAACCTCACCTCTGTCTTTCAAGAGAGAAACGATACGCCTTTGTAGAAAGAGGTACTTTGTATAACACTTTCGATAACCCATAGAAAAACATCGTACAAAATATCATAAGCACAAAACCTATAACCGGTAGTACTCCACGCCTATCTATAAATGGTATTTCAGTTATAACAGAAGCCACAAAAGACGCCAATTTATCTGAATCTTTTATTGAAAAACCACCCATAAACCCCATGACAACAAATGTAACAAACAAAATTCCATAACCTATTTCAGGAAATCTGAACACAATAACATCATACAGGGTCAAAAGTAGCATTATCACTCCGAAATAAGCCAGTCCAAACATAGCTGTTTCTGTAAGATGGCCTATACTATAATAAAACAATCTAAGCAAACACAGTACTGCATATATTATAGTAGCAAGTAAAAAGTAATATTTCACGGGAGCCGTAATCAAGATACTCCTCTTTTTCGGCGATGACTGGAGTATGCCGGTTACCGCCACAGAATTCCATAACTGACACAAATATGGAGGTATTAAGCATAAATAATACATTCCTATAAAATTTCTCCCTAAAGTAACTGCGTCAAAAACTATGCCTGCAAAAAAAGCGAGTATAACTGTCACTAAGCTCATCTTATAATGGTTCGCATAAAACAGTATTTTAAATCCAAATACAACGTCCTTCATAATTACTTGTCGCTCACACTGTTTTTTATCATAACATTTGCACTATATAACGAAATGCATCCCATTATAAATGCAACTATAGATACAGCCCACAACGTTTCAAAAAAAGCGTCACTATCAGATATATGCTTCATCAATAGTATATATGCCGGCACGGAAAGACTCAGATAGCCTCCCATAAGTATCCCGAAATATGCCGAATTTCGAATATATCTTGATGTCCATACCGCCAACTGCGTCAGCATAAATATCAGTACAGCGTAAGATAAATGCATCAAAACCATACCCAAACTCCATTCCGATCTCATCAGATAGATCAAAATTAGCGGCAGCACATACATCCCAACAATATATATAAATCGCCTTAATACATCTATCAACGCAAAGCCCAGCACGTATTTTCTGTGGTAATACGAGGTTAAAACCAGCTTTCCGAATGGTTCTGATTTTCTATAGATACATCCAACACTGTTATATTCTCCCATAATATCAATCAGGCAAAAATATATTAGAAACATCTCACTGTTTGACATACCCAAAATCTGTCCATTATCTGCGCCAAATCCATGTATAACCATATAGTATTCTGCGATGGTATTTATGACAATATATACTATTGGTGCAACCAACAGATTGATAACCTTGCATAAAAAGGGATATACGCTTAAATACATACGAATCTGCCTCATTACATAGGTCCATCCTTTTTACTCAAAAGTGCCGTGTGATTTTTCATCACAGCTACAGCAATATCTGATAGTCTGGGGATTTCGGTTATCAGATTTTTCTCTGACAAACACTGACTTTTTTCTGTAATGCATACTCCCACAAATCCCTCGTTATTGACAGTTGTGGAGTATAAATTATCTTTAGCCCATGAGATATCTGCCTTTTCTCCTCGTACTAAAATATATTTACTTTTCAGGTCATTTACAAATCCCTCCTCTACTATCTGTCCATGTTCAAGGATAATCGCATAGTCTGTCACACTTTCCATATCGGAAACATTATGGGTAGAGAAAAAAACACCTCTTTCACCCACTCCTTCCTTTAGGTATCGCATGATCAGCTCACATAGCTTGTCGCGCATAAGAGGATCAAGCGGAGACGCCGGCTCGTCCAAAAGTAATAGATCCGTCTCTCTCGCCAGAATACCACATAGCATAAGTTTTGTACGATTTCCGTCAGAAAGTTCACTGACTTTTTTAGGCATGAATCTATTTTTATATAGATCAAGTGCCAGCTCAGCCGCCAGATCATCAAATTTTTTTTCATCAAAATCGGCAAATAGCAGCCCTATTATGTTTTTAACCTGTTCCGTGGTCCAGTGCGGCAGGAAATAGTTGTCAGGTCCGGTATATCCAATTCGGTTTTTTACAACGGGATCACTTTCAATCCCATGGTACTCACCAAAATATGTCAGGTCAGCATCGACATCCAGCCTGATGCCAGAGAGAATATTCATTAGCGTGGTTTTGCCTGCGCCGTTCTCACCAATCAGAGCTGTAGCAATACCCTTTTTTATATGTAACTCCCTGACATCAAGACAAAAATTCCCATATTCTTTTTTGATATTATAACCCGTAACTATATCCATATATTATATGCTTATAGTATCCAAAACTGAAACTCAACATTCGCAAATCGAAGCTGTGAGCCATTCGGCAGTGGGATCATCACTCCTGATTCAATCTGCTGTCCATTAAGAAACGTGTGGTTTAGTGAGTTGTCATCTCTAATATAAAAATTACCATTATCAGCAATTATCTGTGCATGACTTCTGCCTACCGATTTATTACCCTCTATCGTAAGATCCGTAGTGCCTTTTTCTCTTCCTATCCTATAATAATTTGTAGCAATATCAAACCTAACGCCATCCTGCCTGCGCATCAGATAGGCAATAGGTGCCCCTGCCATAGCCTGAACTGCAGGGCCGACAGGCTCAGCATCATCATCCAGAAAAACAGTCTTCCCAAAATCCGCATTTACAAGCCTATTCTCTGTGTTGGGCGCCGGTACAGCAGGAGCAACAGGAGCGATCTGCACAGCAGGCTCATCCTGCTTCCTTCCAAAAAGCTTTGAACCTGTTGATTTACTCTCTGTCATTTGAGGCGTCTGCTTACTCTGTGTACTGGGTGCAACTGCCATATAATCGTCGTCCTGGCCAGGAACCCTGAATCCAACATTACCACCTGAAATGTTAAGCTTAGGAAGCTCGGCAGGCTGTGTCTCTTTTTTGCCGTAAAGAGGCTTCTTCTCCTTGACTTTTTTTTCTTTAGGCTGTTTTGGCGCCTTTTCCTTTCCGCCAAACAGACCCTTTTTCTTGGGTTCAGATTGGACAGGTGTAGGAATCACATTCTCCTGGCTCATCATAGCACCCTGCATGGTCTGGGGAGCAGGTTGACCTGTAGCCGAAACATTGGGCTGTATAGGCTGTGGGTTCGTCCCCATATTGCCCTGTATCGTATTATGAGTTTCCACACGTGGACTTTGCTGAGGCACAGGATCCTTTTTCTGCGATAAAACCTTCTTAAACTCCTTATATGTAAACTTCTGCCCTGAATTAAGGTAATTCAGCACTGTGCCTACTATTGCTCCGTCTGTACTATTTTGAAATCTCACACTAAACAACAGCTGCTTTATGTAATCTTCAAACTTCTGAGTCTCCTGTATGCCATCAACAGGTAAAATGATCATACCAACTTCCTTGCTGTTTGGATCATAATAAATCTTATCAGAATCTAATAAAACTTTGTCCGATGATATCATATAATCATCCAGTTCAGACAGAGCATCTGCCATACCTACAAAAACGTTTGACATATCCGTCTTTGTAACAGGTGAAGAAAAGAAATTGGAAAGCGTCACTTTCCCTGTTACATCATATGAAAAAACGCGATTCAGATCCTTTTGCAAATATGAAAATCTAAGCACTCCCTTTACATCATTGTGCTCAATCATATTTTTTACAAAATCATCTACCTGCTCTGTTTCATCTAAATAGTATAGTAATGTAGCTCTTCCATCCTGTTCTCTGTTTTTGAAATCAATAGTTTTATTTGCCATTATCATTCTCCACCTTTTTCTTTTTTACTGAATCTTTCAAATTATACCATAGTTCCATTCCTGTTATCAACAAACCGCCTATTAATGTCATCCATATAGAAAGCCCTAATCCTACCGGAAAATATATAAGCTCGTATTCATGATTTCCACCGGGTACATCTGCAGAAATGAATAAGTCCGCTGCTTTTTTTATCTCTACCGGTTTTCCATCCACATACATACTCCAGCCCTCATCATAAGGGATAGTAAACAGCATTTTATCGTTGCCTTCTATATTGTATTCTCCGATTAGTCGATTGTCGGTTTCTTTATTTACATAAACATCCTTCTCTTTTATTTTTTTTACATAGTCATTCAGTAAATCTTCATTTTCATAACATATATGTATACCTCCAACAATATTTTTAAACTCATCCTGTGTCAAAAGATAGTCGGCTGTTTTCTGATCAATTATATCAATATCCTTTTCCACAAAAAATCGGCCGGAAACATTCTCTCCACTCTTGTATTCTCCCAAATAAGTAAGTACATCTACCCCCTCTCCTCTTTCCGGGTCATTCTGCGCCTCACTATATAAATATATTCTGCCGTTTCTGTCTGCATTAAAGCTATACTCTATATAAGGCAGGTGAGATCTGTCGTCCTCATCTGTTGCTGTATTCTCTTCCGAGTCAGAAAGTGATCTTTCTCGGCTATCATGGTAATATTTCCTTGCATCATCTAATCCGCTTCCATATATCTCTTTATCATCTGTTGCATTATGACAATGGTAATAAACATCTGCCTCTTCCTCAAAAACATTTTCTGTGCCTCCCGATATACCTCGCCACATATCGTTTTGCACAGAGAAAACATTTAGATTGTCCTTTATAGTTATTTCATCTATCCCTCTGTCCGCCAGTATGGCTAATGGTAGAGCCGCTGTATTTTCATAAATTGACAACTCATCCCCGCCAGATATCCTTTTATACCCCTTTTGCTCGGAAAAATCATTGGGAGAAATTAGATATTTTATCCCCAAAAGGGCTTCCATACTCAGTGACATGTCCCGATCATAGATGTTTTGCATCTCCGCATAATATCTTACTCCGAGCCTACCTATCCCATTTATCACATCTTTTTTTTGTGCATTCGATACTGAGCTGACGCCATTATACCCATACAGAAATGACAGGTTCATATCCTCGCCATCTATCTCCATTCGATAAAATGTATCGTCCATACCTTTGACTATATCCACGGCTTCCTTGTTTTCTTCATATTTTTCTCTGTATTCTTTACTATCCGCTGCCCAATCCATAACATTTTGGGTTGATATACAAAAATTCATATATAGGTTCACAAAAACACAACCCATAATAAGAACTGTAAAGCTCCTTCTGTATATACCCTGCAAGCCCTTTCGATACATATATAGTAGAATAGCCATAATTGTAAGTATCAAAAAGTCTATAATTACATTTGTAACATCAGCAAAATCATCCTCCCTAGAGAAAATAACAATAGCTGAGATTACAATTACTATTAATGTTTTTTTTAGCAGTCCAACTTCTATTTGCTTTAGCCTCTCAAACTCAAACGCCGCGACTATTATCATCAGCATGGACGGAATAAATGAATATCTGTAATTAAACCAGTTAGTATGAGTAAAGCCATGAAAAATCGTAGTAAACATCTTTATAAAGAAACTCATGGCATATATGAGTAATAACAGCGCATACCCGATCTTTTCTTTCTTATAAACACTACTATCCAGAAAGTATAAAACAGTTAGAAACAGCACCAGTATTCCAACAAACAAAACCGGCAATCCATCACTGAGCTGCATAGTAGAATTCCCACCCGTAAATAAAAGCGCCCCCATCTCGACAAAAGGCATATTGGCAGAAAACACAAAGTCATCTAAAGATGTCTGACTTCCCCGCCCACCAAAAAACGATAGAAACGACGGCAGCCAGCTAAACGCAGAAATAAATCCTCCCGAAATTGATGAAACAATGAAGTTGATATATGTCTCTCTGTCTTCGGATTCATCTGTTTTAATCATCATAAAGAAATATAGAACAGAAAAAATGCACATCGAAAACCCGAGTTGAAAACTAGTGGCAAGTATATAGGCAAGCGAAAAAACATAGAGCAGCACTTTATTTTTATGCACTAAATGACGGACACCTAACATCAAAAAAGGCAGCGTCATTGGGCCGGGATAATAGACAAATTGAAAATTATTTACCACACTGTACCCCATCACTGCATAAGATGTAGAGAAGATCAGCAGGTACTTGTGGTCTCCATCATAGATATCTCTAAGAAGCAGATATGCTCCTAATCCACATACTCCGACATAAACCAGATAAGACAGTGTATATGCCAGAGGTAAATACTCTAAAGGGAGCAGAGGAAACACCCAGAAACATATATTAAAAAAAACCGTTCCCGGAAAAATATTAACTAAAGTCCCTCCAAGCGATTTGCTAAACGAATATAATAAACCATGCTCGCCTGTCACAACACCACGAAGATAGGCAATATAGTTCTTATAATAAGCATCAGCATCTGATATCAGCAGTGTTTTGTCCCCAAATGGCACAATAGAAAGCGAAACAAGAGCCGCAATAACAATAGATACCGGTACTAATATAGCATATACATAATTTAGGCTGACACTGTAAACAAACTTCTTTTTTATTCTCTCGCTCATTATGTGCTATTACCTCTTGCCATACGTGCAGAAACACTTGTTATGGAAGACAAAAGTAATTATTCCCTGATATCTATTATGGAACGAATAAATGTGACACTGCGGTATGTCTCATCACTAGCGGTTTAAGACCAAATCCTTTATAGTCAAACATATGATTCATCTTATACTCTACTGTCACTTTTAAGTCATTGTCCGTTAAGTTATTGTCCGCTATTGCAACTTCCTTGAATACTACCCCATCTATACCATCTATTACGCCATAGCTCTTTAGTATCTTGTCCGCCTTTTCATAAACATCTTCCATAGTATATACCTGACCATCACCAGCATCTTGTGCTACAAAGTATGTAAAGAATCTCTCCTTTACCAGTTTGGTTAGCGCACTATGTTTCGCGGCGTTTCTTGGCTCAGTAGTAGGATTTGTTTCGTCTACCCCGTCTTTCATCTTGTCAATGCTATAATCAGATACATATCCCACGCCGTGATCATGGGTTTCTGTGACCAGCAAACTGATTATATTTTCCACGCTCGCCTCCGAAGCAGCATTAACTGAAGCGTTTAATATTTTCCCGGGCGCTCCCGCTAACCCATCTGAAGACAGATCATAGCTGGTTCCGTCTTCATCTGTCCATCTCAGTTTGCCTGCGGCATAACTATCCAAAGAGACACTCTCAACAGCCTTTAGCAATGTCTTTTCCATCTTTCCATGCATCATGAAAATAAAGAAAAAGCTATAAATATATAACATCAGAAACATGAAGAGCAATACTACAACACATGCCTCCAGTGTCAGAGAGCCTCTTTTGTTTTTCAATTTACTCATTATCAATACCCCATTGCATGTGTACGCTTAAACTTAAACAAGCCACCCTCAGACATACTCCCTATGGGTAATACCTCCTTATACTCGGCCGTTACCGATCCATTTAATGATACATACGCTTCACTAAGCTTGTACTTTTCATAATCAGCTTTTTTTTCACCTTTAAGATACGCACGTTCCTCCATCTCAACAAGCTTCTGGAATCTTTCTATAAATCTATCATCGTTTCCTACAAACAGGATCAGCACTCCCATCTGCTGAAGATAGTCATTTTTAATGATACCCATCATCTTCGGTTTATCTTCAGACCCTGATGAGGCTTCACCTTCCGATGAGGCTTCACCTCCTGATGCATCTCCCCCGGTTCCACCTGTATCACCGGTATCTGCGCTCAAGGCATCGGCTTCTTCATCGCTTACATTAAATGCTTTCTTTGTTTTATCATCAATAAATGCTTTTTTCAGCTTCGATGAGGTCAGCGATTTCAACAATTCCGGAAAACCTTCTTTTGAGAGATATATCTGGAACTTTATCGCATAGGTTTGGGAACCATTGACCAAAAGCACCATATCTACCACAGGTTCCGCAATCAACCACACCGCCAATATGATCACATCCAGAATTATTCCTACATATGGAACTTCCGCTACAGCCTTAAGGACTTCATGCACAGTATTGTTTAAGACAACCGGAAGAACATCAATCAGGAATCTCATTATGTATAATTCCATAAATGCTACGGTCTGATTAGCGTACTCATCGCTAAATCCTCCCATAAGGTATTCAAGCTCTGCTCCGCAAAACAAAAGGTTGCTAGCATGCGTTCTGGCCGTACCTTTAGGTGTCAGTTCTATATCCTCGAACTTATATCCGGTAAAAGATGCCGTTCCACTTGCGAAATTGGTCCTGTTGGGCAGCATCTTGAGATAATACTCGTTTAGGACTACCCTGTCTTTAATGTATTCCATTCCTTTCGAAACAACATTTCCAAAAAATGTGGCAATGTTGCCAATCATCTCTTTTGCACAGCTGATTATCTTACTACAGACATTCCATAGTGCTACTAAAAATTCCATTATCGCCTTGACATAATTGATGAACAGGAAGCTATTAACTATTGGAATCCAATTAAGTGCTACAAGTGCGGCATTCCCCGTTATCATATTATTAAAACTTGTATTAAGGGTTTTAATATCATCAGGAAGTGATGCAAGCTCACTGTTAGGGTTGCTTCCCTCCTGTGCGTAGCTTACATTTGCACATAAATCCGGATCGTAAAACAGGTCTGTTTTAAACATATCCTTTATGGGCTTTATCACAGCACTAGCAGTATTTACAAAATTCTCCCACGCTTCTCCGGAAAAAATCTTATCGAGCTTATCCATCAAATCCTTAAAAGCATTTTTGGGGCACACCATCAGATTATCAATGCTGGTATAATAATTCTCATTACTTCTGCTGATTGTCGTATTGATATTCTCCGCTTTTAATGAATCTACATTCTTTTTAATATTTAATAAAAGCAGCTTTGCTTTATCAACCTTGTTCTTATTATACTCCTTTTCAAAGTCGGTACCGACCTCATTAAGGTTTTTAATACCAGTTCCGGCAGCTTTCTCCAGATCATCCTTTGTCTTCTCTTTACTAATTTCATCCGCCTCATCTCCCAACCGCTTTATCTGGGCCTGCGTGCTTGCCTTATCCTCTTCGCTCAAATTTTTATCATTTTTAAGGTTATTCTCCAGATTATCTTTCTGTGCCTTCACCAGTTCATCCCTTAATTCGTCATAAGCCTTGAAGAAATCTACTCCCGCCGTACCTACAGACACAATATCTCCCTGCAGCTCTTCTGCATACGAATTATAATTTTCCAGCAATCCACCATGTGCCTTGTCATTTATCAATGGCAGAATCAATCCACTATATTCTGACTGAGCAGTCGAATAATTTGCTTTTGCAGTATCATATTCCGAGCTTGCATTATCGCACGCTGTCTGTGCATCATTTTTTGCATTACTTGCATCTTTATTAGCTTCCTCTGCAGATTTGATCTGTTCATCAATCTCATCCAGTTTTTCCTGAAGGTTTTCCAATTTACTGTCATAGTTGGAATCGTTTTCATCAAGCTCGTCTATCTTTTTTTGGGTTTTTTCTCTCTTTTCCTCAAGCTTTTTAACCTTCTCATTACTGCTTTCAAGGGTTGAATTTGCATTTTCTAATTCCGCTTGCGCGTTCGCATACGCCTGTTTTTTATTATATACTTCGTTTATCGCATTTATATATTTACCAGCTTTATCCTCATATTGATCTATAGTTTTATTAATTTCACCTGCATAGTATGAAACATACACAATATCCTCTGCCAGATCATACACAGGTGATATTGCGCTTAAAGTTGCAGATACCATGGCAGATATACTTTCAACCTGCGAAATGCCCGGAATACTGCTAAACAGTGCCTGAAGCTCGTTTATTACGTAGTCACCGGCCAGTGCCGTAGGCCCTGCATATTTT